>Ga0335085_10000126_pt1 | contig 244261 bp, 227 predicted proteins | sample Lox_Sample_45_FD_206712 | JGI IMG/M metagenome (GOLD analysis project Ga0335085, IMG submission 206712) | Soil microbial communities from Loxahatchee National Wildlife Refuge, Florida, United States - Lox_Sample_4.5 | ecosystem: Environmental > Terrestrial > Soil > Wetlands | place: USA... | reverse complement strand
CAGGATGGAGATCGTGAGAGTCGTGTCCCTAACGACCGCCGGCCTTTTCCCCCCTCAGGACCATACAAGTCGAAGCTGCTTTGGCAACCAGCTTCCCGTCGTCGTCTGTGATTTCGCACTCGACGTAACCAACACTGTTCCCTCGGCGCACGACTTTGCCTTCGGCTTTGAGTACTGCTTCCCAGACAGGACGGAAAAAGTTGATTTTGAGTTCGATTGTGGTGAAGGATTCGCCTGGAGCAAGAGTGCTGGCAAAGGCGATTCCCATGGCGGCGTCGGCAATGTCACACAGTACTCCCCCGTGAAGGGTGCCCATGGGGTTTGCATGCTGCGATCCTGCCGCGAGTGTGATGATGGCGCGGCCACCGGCTACTTCCTTTGCCTCGAAGCCAATGAGGCGGGCGATGGGAACATCGTTCGTTATGGCCCGCGTCCTGAAATCAGATTGACGGCCGGTTTCCTGGGCACTCATATTTTCTTATTCCACCTGTTAACTGGTCGGCACGCACGCAACGACGAATCGGACCCTGCAAAGGTTCGTTGAGTGCGGCGCAAGAGGCAGCTATCATAGCTAGGAATAAAAACGAGAGGTACTGTAGAATCAATAAAGTAATCCTGTCGGGGCGTAGCGCAGCCTGGTAGCGCGCCTGCCTTGGGCGCAGGAGGTCTCGAGTTCAAATCTCGACGCCCCGACCAATCTTTTCTTAGACTTGCGAGCATCTCAAAAAAGCCCTTCCCATCTAGTGTGGGGAAAATTACGGGGACCTATTGCACCATCCCCAACTTCGCTTCCGCTTCCTGTATTTTCACCGCACGATATTGCTCAAGCTTCGTAGCAGCTTCCACCTTGTAGTGCTCGGCGATCTTCACGTACCGCATGGTCATGCCGATCTCCGAGTGCCCCAAGATTTTCTGCAGGATGGTCACATCGGTGCCAGACAGAATGGAACGCGTGGCAAAGGTGTGACGCAGGTTGTAAAGGTCAATGGCACCCCTTAAGCCGATCTTCCCGCAAACGCGATCGTGCGCTTTGCGTACCGAGCCTATATGGGTGCCTAGCTTTCTCTTACTGGGAAAGACCCAGTAGTCGTCAGGATGTTTTTGCCGACGTTTTTTGAGCAATTCGTATACTTCCTTGCTCATCGAAAGACTGCGTTTGGCGTTTTTAGTCTTTCCGCGCACGATGAAGATTGTGCGGTTGAGGAAATCAAGATTCGCATAGGTCATGCGAAACACTTCATCGGGCCGCATGCCCTGTCCGAGCATGATGGTGGCGACGCTCTTGAGGGGCTCAGATGCCAGAGCCATATACTTGAGCTCCTCTTCGAACGAGAGAATGTGAACGTCCGGGATCTCCTCTGGAAACGGTTGCACTTTTCGTGCGGGGCTTTGCCAGAGAAGTCCATCGTCAACGGCCATGTTCAGAATCTTCTTGAGGGTACTCAGCTCACGGTTCACCGTCGCCGGTGATACGGTCTGGGCGTCGCTCCCCCTTTTAAAGTCCTTCACACGGACACTTTTGTAGTCCTCAATCATGCTCTTGGTGATTTGATCCAAGAATTTGCCCTTGAACCGTTTGAGCAGGAATTTGAGGCTGTTGTTGTGGAGATCGACTGTGTTTTGAGCCAGTGGCATTTCGATCCGCCGAAGAAACGTTTTGACGTATTCTTCGAACAGGGGCGGTTGTTCACGTGGACGCAGACCATGTGTTCCCTGGATCAGTTCGGTTTTCAGAACGGACTCCACGGTTTCGGCTGCGCGTTGGTTGGTTAATCGGGTCGACTTGTGATATCGGCGTCCGCCGAATTCAAAGTCGTAGTAGTAGTGTCTACCGCGTTTGTAGACTGCCAAACAAGCTACCTCCTTTCGGGGCTTTGGCCCGAGTTAACCGACACTAGTCTTTTCGCAAGCCACGCGTCAATATCACTTTCTCGATAGCGCACGCATTTGTTGCCCAGCCGGACGAACGGGATTTCTTTCTTGAGCCAGCGCCATTGCGCGAGGGTCTCCGGCGAAAGGCCTGTCAGCGCAGCGACTTCGTCGGTTGTCAGAAGCTTTATCATGAACTTCCTCCCGCGGCTCCTCTTGGTGTTTGTACATCTATATCGAAGCTGCTATGAAATGCAGCCACTCGGCTCTGGAAATCAATTTGTGGATTGGGAGAAGTTGAGCCCAGTCTGATTTGAGATCGCCTATAATCCTGCTGCAGGGAGAGTAGCGCACACGCCGTTATGCTATTGGTTCTATTTGCCTTCCGGTAGGGCTAGCGTGAGCTGGTGAATGGACCAGACGGCCTGAATGGCGCCGTCTTGCGCATGCGACCTGCGGCCAACATCGAACGGAATTTTTGCCAATCACCGACTGTCTAACTGCCTGTGGGCTAGTCGTGATGCGATCGGGCTGAGCTCTATATAGCGGGTTGGTTCCCCTAAAGAAATCCGATTTTGTCTTTAGCTCCGATGTGGGCCTTCAATGCTGTCAACCATGTCTGAGGGTTGGGGCCATGGATGATACGGTTCAAAAAACCGAGATATTCGGCCACGTTGTTGCGGTTTTGTAGGATCTCTTCTCGTGTGGTCGAAGAATATAGGTTCAAGAACTCAAGCATGGTCGCGGGCTTCGAGAACAGGTAGGTGGCGTGGCCTAGTTGTGGTGTCTCAACCACCACCAGTGTTTCGAGATCAAAGATATATTCGGCCCGGAACAGATAAAGACGGCGAGCCCGGCGACACAGTTGCTCATAGTAAAAATCTTCGTAATCGGGCTTCCATGTCACGAGAGACACGTCAAAATCAGCCGGGATTCCCAGTCGCGAACAGATCCCTCGCAGTTCGTCCCTCTCAATGGGCGTGGACTCCAGGTCCCCTCGAACCTTCGCAAGTGCGTCAGCAAACTGGCCGAATCGCAAATAGTTGCTTCGCGCCTTAGCGATTTGATCGAGGGCGGCATCGGGTAGCGTGACTTCGGTTCGGCTGGGGAGGGCAGTTTCCCATGTCTTCAATTCCCATGCTCCCCTGCGATACCGGTATGCGCCAGTCTGGACGAAAACTGCTTTGATCTCGGCCCGGCCGCCCAACAGATGCTTCCAGCGATTCCAGCCTGGCTCCCAAGAAAGTGGCAATACGCAAGGGTCGAGAGGAACTTCCAATCTTCTCCGGACGTCCCGATACAGCGCCAGAGTCTTGTAAAACGCGCAGTGTCTTAGGGGTGCTCGAATCGTCTTCAGAGACTGACGCGGCCGGAAGGACAGGATGCGCGACGCAAAAAATGTTCCACCATCGTGCGAACGATTTCCTTCGACCAACAAGGAACCAAACCCGTTGTAGGGGAACTGAACCGCAAATCCCGCGTCAAGCAGTACGTTGTCATACGATTCGCGCAGGCCCGACTCCGCGAGGATATTGAAGCCTCTCTCCAGACTCTGAATCCTGGCAGTTGAACTGTGAGTAGCGCTCAGCTCCAGGGTCCGTAACCTGAACGCGATTCGCAACTCCGCTGGTGCTGCCTTTGGTTCTGTGCGCAGCAGTTCATAGAAGGATGGCTGCTCATCCCAAGGCCGCTGCCGATCTCCAACGTAGAAGTAGTCCCTCAAGGTGTCGCATCGCAAGCTAATGGACGAGATTCCCAGGGTTCTGTTCCGAACGTCTGCCCTGACAGTGGGACCGTCTCGGCTGTGACTGCGTTCGTGTCGAACGTAGTCGATTTGTGCGAACAGGAGATCTCGTCGAGCCGTCGGTCTCTGAATGTAGACTTCGACACTTTCGTCCTGCCGTAGGATATCTGCTGGAAAGCAAAAGATGTCGCCGGGACGGACGAACCGAGCGACATAAATGGGAAGTAGAAGCGCGCCGCCGTCGTGGAAGACGCATTTTGCCTTTGAGCCTTGCGGTTCGAGCCGTATTAAGACCCGCTCGCAAATCTCGGGCGGCACCTCGGTTTTGGCTTCCGCAGAGACCGCCATAGCGGCGCCGACTGTAGCATCGGCTGTTTTATCAAACAAATCCGCGGAAAGATTCACGCCGGCGCAAGCACTGGAGACTTAACGATGATTAGTATCGCTGCCGGAAGTCAGACAACCGACCGAATTATCGATGGTGCCAGGAGTGAGCAGTTGAGCCGTTGCTTTGGCGATTTCGCTGGGATTCCTGGCCGAGAATCCGCGTGCAGTTTGGCTTTCGTTGGCTATTCAGTGTGGCGACGCGAAGATAACGGCGATGGGAACTCGGGCGACCAGCAGGTTTTCGTTGTCCGTGACGGCCAGGTGAGGTCGCTTTCGCCTCGTCACGACCTCCGGAAGCACAGTCCTTATGGGTTCAGTTGGGGGTATTTGGGCAGTGGGCCAGCCCAGTTGTCGTTGGCCATGCTCATGGAGGTTCTGCAGGACTGGACTCGTGTTCAGCCAATCTATCAGACCTTCAAAGAGCGGCTGATAGCCCAGATACCGCAGCACGTGAACTGGACCGCGGATGGAGCAGACGTCTACGCGCTCGCTCTGCAAATTGAGCATGAAATGAAATAAGCAGTTCACCCTCGGCAGAACCGCGTTCTACTCCTCAAGGTTCCTATCCCGCAGTCGATCCTTCATTTGGCGACCGGCGTCCTTTTCCACTCAGCTCCCGTGATCGTGAAATGGGGAGGATTCCATTGAAACTCTATTGTGCAGATCTTTTCTGTGGTGCAGGAGGAACCAGCAGCGGGTTGGTAGCTGCCGCGCGCGAGTTAGGACTCGAAGTAGAACTCATCGCGATTAACCACTGGCCTGTGGCGATCGCCACGCACTCGGCAAATTATCCCTGGGCGAGACATATCTGCGCCCGAATCGAGGAAGTGCAGCCTCGGGATGTTGTTCCTGGAGGACGGTTACACCTGCTCGTGGCCTCTCCAGAGTGCACGTTCCATTCCGTCGCACGAGGTGGCCGTCCCATCGAAGACCAAAAGCGCGTCCCTGCATGGGGAGTTATTCAGTGGGTACAAGAGCTGTTTGTGGACAGCGTGGTCATCGAGAACGTACCTGAATTCAAACGGTGGGGACCGCTCGGAGCAAACGGCAAGCCACTCAAACGCAGGGCAGGCGAAACCTACGAAGCGTTTCTCCAGGCATTGCGTTCGCTTGGATACCGCGTCGAGGAGAAGGTTCTTTGTTGCGCCGACTATGGCGATGCGACAACACGCCGGCGATTGTTCATCGTCGCTACCCGGAAAGGCACGCCAAGCTGGCCTGTGCCGTCTCACGGACCCCGAGAGAAGATCACGCTGCAATCATCGCTCTTTCCGGAGTCTCTCAAGCCGTGGCGAGCAGCCCGCGAGATCATCGACTGGGAACTGAAAGGCAAGAACGTCTTCGGTCGGAAAAAGCCCCTGGCGGAGAAGACCATGAGGCGAATTGCGGCCGGCATGAAGAAGATCAATGGTCTCGACATCGAACCATTTCTCGTCATGCTTTACGGCACTAACAACACCCGTTCGGTCGACCAGCCGCTACCTACAGTGACAGCGAACGGTCAGCACATCGGCCTGTGCGAGCCGTTTTTGCTTTCGCAGGCCTCCGGTGGGGCTCCGAGGCCAGTTGAAGAACCGGTTCCTACAATCTGTGCAAGAGGCGCGGTGCAGATGGTGGAACCGTTTCTGATTCCGCTCTTTGACGAGAGAGAAGATCAAGAGTCCCGCACCCAAACGGTTGACGAGCCCATTCCAACTCCGACGACAACAACGAAGTCTCGTCTCGGCCTCGCAGAGCCGTTCCTCATTGGAGCCGGAGGGCCGGAACGGGCTGGCGAACCTCGATCTGTGGAGAAACCACTCAACACGGTGCTCACTCGCCCATCTATGGGCATCGTCGAACCTTTCTTAGTAGCGGCAGGCGGCCCAGAAGGCAAAGGCAGAAATCCCAAAAGAGTCGACGAACCGCTCGATACCGTACTGACGGAGAATCACGACGCCTTGGTCCAACCGTTCGTTGTTGCCGTTAATCACGGCGACGGAAGCACCGCCCCAAACGATCGCTGCCGACCTGTTGAGGATCCACTGCCGACGCTTACGTGCAAGAACGGATTCGGAATCGTGGAGCCGTTCTTGCTTCCGCATCAGCATGGAAATGATACGGACCAGAACGTGCGAAGCGTTGAGCAGCCGATGCCAACGGTCACGGCGACGAGTTCAGATCTGTTCCTAGTGGAACCCTATATCTCGAAGTATTACGGGACTGGGATCTGCCAGCCAGTTGCCGAGCCACTGGACACCGTGACAACTAAGGACCGCTTCGGCCTGGTCGAACCGTACCTGCTCCCGGTCGGCGAGAATCGCTATCTGGGAATCCGCTTCCGCATGCTCCAGCCACACGAACTCGCGGCAGCACAAGGTTTTGCCAAGAGCTACAAATTTCATGGAAACAAATCGACGCAAGTGAAACAGATTGGAAACGCAGTGCCGCACCACACAGCGAAGGCTTTGTGCCAAGAGCAGCTCAAGAGATATGTGCGGCGCGGTGAGGGACAGGGGCTCTATCGGCAGCAAGCGTAGTTGAGGAGAAATAATCGTGAGGAAACTGATTCAACGGAAACGGCGGCTCATTTTGGAGACGCCCTGCGTGATACGGGGGCGTCCCCTGGTAGCTGAAGTCGAGGCGTCCGGTGTCGCGTTGAGGGAAAAGGGACGCCGGTCGAAACTCAATATTAGCTGGGCCCAGATTCACAACCGCGCCGCAGAGATTGCCGCGGAACGGGCCCGAGAGGCTCGCCGGCACCGCATAAAGTAACGCCCCTGCCTCGTTCTCCCACCGATCTCAAGAAACTCCTCACTCAATGAAAAGGAACGGAACCACATGGATCCGCGCTACATGGTGAAACGCTATCTAGTCAGACTCAACCCCGGAAATGGCTGCCGATTCGATGTCTTCAGCACAGGCAGCCCCGGCTGGCTACTGTTCTGTCCCATTGCGGGCGCAGATCGCTACGGCAATGGCGGGTATCAAACCGGTTTGCAAATTACGGTTCGGCGCACAGACCTTTGCAGAGAAGTCCGCCGCGCAATTCCGCAAGGATGACCTCACATGCTCCATGACTTTCGAGACACGCAGTATATGTCAGCGGTTCAGAAGACTAAGGTGTTGACCGCCTGGATTCGCTTTCTCAAGGGCGGCCTGCAGTTCAATCAGTTCACCCGGGCGCTGTACGATCACCTCATCCAACATTGCTCGTTCATAGCGCACTACAGCCGATCCGGTTTCTATGGTCACTATTTTGAAGACGGCGACGCGACGGCACTCTTCCTATCGCAGTTTGACGCGCGCGGCCCTTGCCTGTCCGTCGAGTATGGCGGCCGCTATTGGCTGACAGGAGAGTACAAAGATCTCAATCGGGCGATGATCCTGGAGGCGAAGGAGTTTATTCCCTCACTCGCAACGGCTGCCTACCGAAAACAGCAAGCCGCTGACATCGCCAAGGCAACGGCGCTGTTCGCGAAGCACGGGCTCCGCTGCGACCTGACCGAGGAAGGCCCGGACCAACAGCGCCCCAACTGCACGGCACGCTCGCAAGGTCTCCTTTTTGGAGATACCGAAGGGAACGTCTGAATGCCCGATCCAACCAAACACCAACTCTCGGAGGTTCTTGATGCGTCTCGCCGGCCGTCAACGTCTTGGCTTTTACCCTCTCCCCGTTCCAGAGGCAAAACGAATTCGCAACTTTCTTAGCTTCCCGAAATCGGACTGCTCCATCTTGGACCCGTGCATCGGAGAAGGCACCGCGCTCGCGGAAATCACACGAGAAGCGAACGTGCTCCGCTACGGGATAGAACTGGACGCACAACGCGCCGTGCTGGCACGTTCGCGAGCGGATGAAGTGATTCACGGGAACTGCTTCGACGTGCAATGCCCGGTCGAATCCTTCTCGTTGATCTATCTGAACCCTCCGTACGACATCGAGATCGGCGAGGGGAAATCGCAGCGCATGGAGAAGGTGTTTCTTGAGCATGTACACCGGTGGCTCAAGCGCGCCGGTGTTTTGGTGATGGTGATTCCAAGTCGGTATCTTCGCGACTGCAGTCAGCTTTTGGCCTTTCAGTTTAGAACCGTGCGCGTCTATCGACTCACGGATCCCGAAAGCGTCAAATACAAGCAGATCGCGCTCTTTGGAATTCGACTGACGCGTCAAGAGAGAGACCGACTGCAGGACGCGGATATAAAGCGCGCTCGGCTCTGGTATGAATCGTTAGCCGCAGCTCCAGATGAACTTGCTCCCCTTGGCGACACGCCGGACTACGTATACCGGGTGCCAAACGGTGCGCCTGTGCGCATGGTCTACAAGGGGCTTCCTTTAGACCAAATCGAGGACCTGCTTCCCGCTTCATCGGCGTACCGACAAGCTTCGTCAGTGCTGCTTGCCGCTCCCTCGGACGTGCATGGCCGTCCTCTGACTCCCTTGCACGGGGGACACGTTGGTTTGCTGTGCACCGCAGGGCTTCTGAATGGCATTTTTGGAGAGGGCGATAGTCGTCACATCGCGCATTGGCAATCTGTAAAGCTGGTGGACTCTTCCGAAGAGCAGGAGGAAGACGGCGCGACGGTGATCCGGGAGAAGGAACGATTTTCGAATGAGCTGACCTTGGTCTTCAGCACCGGACAGATTGTCAGCTTGAAATGAGGAGCCGCACCAATGAGTAACCGCTGTTATTCGACTCTAATCTGTGCGCGTCCGGATGCAAGCGTCTTCGAGAAGATGGGCTATATCATCCAAGATGCACAGGCGTTGACCGTGAACGGAGACGACATTCCTGGCGCTGTCGTAATGATCAGCGAGGAAGCCGAGAACGGAAAGTACGATGAGCTGACATCCCTGGTGGGGGCTCCCTTTATCGTGTGCAATGGATGCTGTTCGGGCTCTTTTGGCGATCATCTCATCGCGTCCAATGGCACACGATGGCATTACTGCGAGGCGCTTCAAGAGAGCAGTTATCCCGCAGTGCGCGTCGATCCCGACGGAATCATTCAGCAATCGGAAGTGGATGATGCGCGAAAATATTGGGCTGTGTATAAGGACGCTATCGCGATCATCAAGAGAACCGCAGCGAAGAATGGCAGAGACTCTTCGAGCATCACGACCAGGCAGCAGTGACTGTATTCTTGGGTTCCACACTGAGTTGCATTGGACGTTGGCGCGGAACCATCGACGCGGCCCGCGCTTCGTGAGGTACATCATCATGGCAAGAAAGACGAAACCCACCCCAACGGGAAGCAACAAACGAGAGCAACGGTTACGCAGCAAATATCCCGAAGTACATGGCAAAGTGGTGGACTTCATCACCCATGAGGTCCAGGACGGCATGCTGTACGTCAACATTTGGTTTAAGGACGGGAAGAAATTTTCTCTCCGTTACAGCTGCGATATGGTCCCGGTCGGCGCTGAGTTCAGTCAGTTGAAGGGCGGGAACCTAAAGATCATTCGCGAATATATGCGACCGATCCCGCGATAAACCCCAGGCTGTTTGGCTCGGTGCGGTGCGTCTTCCCATGCATTCTATGCTTCAGTAGTCGGAAACAAACCCCCGCCGTCATCTCATTTTGAAAGAACAGACCATGCAGAACGCACACGAACGTTTCGGACGAGTGGAGTTCGTAAAACACACGAAGGACACGACGACGCGTGTCCGCGTTTTTCTCGATCGTGCCGTCGTTGACGCCCCGAGTGACGACCGGAGCCAGATGAGCGTTCACCTGATCTCGCTGATCGGCGGGGATTCCGAAGTTGGTGCCCTGTGGGCAGGAATCAGCGAAGCGACGCCGTTTCAACTGCAACTGCCTGGAGTCGCGCCCAGAGCTGCAGCGCTGGGACCCGAAGCACAGTGTTTTCGCGGCAGCATCGTTGTCTCAAATCAAAGGCGGCCCATTCGTCACCTGGTCGCGGTCTCGTCGGAACTGGCGAAGACCAAACCGGGAGCAGACCGGGAGGGCACACGAACGGTTCTTTGCGATGACGATCCTGTCTTTGTTCTGTATCGCGTTGCTGCCCGGTTCGGTTTGCCCGTAGTCCCGGATTGGGCTGCTTGGTTCATGGGTGAACTCAAAACTCGGAAGGCTATTCGCCCACTGCTCGGCCTGGGATGTTCACCCGTGCTCGTAAGTGGTAACAAGGCGACATTCCTCAAGTGGATCGGCTATGCATTGAAGGCTGGTTCCATTCGGATTCCAGAAGAGAGAGGACCAGTCACCTGGAATTTGGCGGCCAGCTCATTGTCGAAAACGTTGTTTTCCAACGCCAGGATGTGAGCGGTACGGTGTAGCGAATACGGAGAATCCTATGCAGATTATCGTCAAGGTCTGGAGCAGCAATTCCGAGCGTGGCTTGAGGTTCGACTACGCGACCATAAATTGCACCGCAACTTTTCTGGAGGGCTCTTTGCGAAGAATCGGCGCGTTTCGGGATCGCGGAAGTGTCGATCCTTCGCTCGAAGAGATGCGCTATTGGGACCTCTCTGCCGAATACTTCAGCCTTTGGGCTGAAGGTGCGTCACGCGAAGCGGATGAGTTGTCTTGCGGGTTGGAAAAATCCATAGATGCCCTCGAAGTTGATAAACGAGAAGCGGTACTCACAGCCAAGAATCTCAACGTATCCGAGGAACGTCTCGGAGCCGTTGAATGCGGCATGATGATTGTTCGAAAAAAGGTAATCGCCTTTGCTGCACTTCTGAAAGATGATGATGTTCGTCTAACCACCGCTGAAATCCCGCAGGAACTGCTGGCGTTGGCACTCTCAACCCTCCGCTAAGCCCTCTATCTTCTTTAGTCTTCCTCCCAACTTTTCAAGAAGGTCCCAAGGACATCACTGAGTATTTGCGTAAATGTTGTCGACAACATTTACGTAAGTAGTTTTGTATTGCATCGGCCCGCCCTTGCCTTTGGGCGGGCAGGGACAATCCAGCGGAGAAGAAGAGGATAATCATTTGTCGCTCTCCCGCGAATGATCCGGGGCGTGCTTGTCGAGTTTCAAGAAATCAGTCTTTGTCGCCTTGGTCCGTTCTTTCGCTGGCGTTAATCTTTGACGCGCGTCTCTCACGAAACCAAGGAACCGTTGCGCCAGTTCTTGAATTCGTTCGGATTCGCGGTGCTCAATTGCGTCCGCTGGGATCAGCTCTGTACCCACGCCGATTGCCGTAGCTCCTGCAATAATGAAACTTTCCGCTGTATGTTGCGTGACACCGCCTGCCGCGACCAGCGGGATTTGCGGTAAGGAGGCTTTCAGAGCCTTTATATATTTGTCTCCACCAACTTGTGCACAGGGGAAAACTTTGATGAAGTCAGCCCCCTCCTCCCATGCTTCAATCACCTCGGTAGGCGTCAGGGCACCGGGCAGAACGGCGGTTTCCTTTTGGGCAGCAAACTCAACAATCTTCCGATTGAGCCCAGGGCTCGTAAGAAAGCTCGCACCAGCATCGACACACTTGCTGGCCATGTCTGTATTCAACACGGTCCCAGCGCCAACCACCATCTTTGGATGGTAACGGACAAGATGCGCGATCAACTTGACGGCTTCGGGCACCGTCGTCGTGATTTCGACGATTGGTATGCCACCCGCCGCTACTGTGTCAGCCGCAAAATGTGCGTCCTCAGCCGAGGAGGCTCTGATAGCAGGAATTATGCCGATTTCCTGAATGAGCCCGCAGACTTCAGCTTTGGTCATAATCAGAACCCTTCATCGTGCCGAAAGACGTTGTGGTAAGCACGGAATCACACTGCCCCCTCGGTTTCCGGTTCAGGGAGCTTATCACCGCGACGCGCGAACCACGTGTAGAGGGTTGGCAGCAAAAAGATACCTATCATCAGATTGGAGATAAGTCCTCCGACGATAACGATCGCAAAAGGACGCTGTGAATCCGATCCGATGCCATGTGACAGGGCGGCGGGAAGCAAACCCAGCGTTGCTACCAGCATCGTCATCATGATGGGACGAAGCCTGAGAACGGCCCCTTCCACTGCCGATCTCTCAGTAGTGTAGCCTCTGGCACGAAGTTGATTGATGTACTCCACCATGATGACCCCGGTTTGCACCGATACCCCGAAAAGCGCCAAAAAGCCAACCCCTGAAGAGACGCTAAGGTTTGTACCGGTGACGAGGAGAGCCAACAACCCGCCCAAGGGGGCCATCGCCACATTCGTGAGAATGAGGAGCGCCCATTTGGCCGAGTGGAACATCGCATACAGAATGATAAAGATCGCCAAAATGGTAGCTGGAAGCACGATCAGCAGCCGTCGCTGCGAGCGCTGCTGACTTTCGTACTCACCAGACCAGTCAATTGTGTAGCCCACCGGCAATTTAACTGCGGCATTCACTTTTCGCATCGCCTCTTCAACGGTGCTCCCCAGGTCTCTCCCGCGAACGCTAAATTTAACCGCCACGTAACGAGAGTTGGCCTCGCGATAGATCTCCGAGCCCCCATCTGTCTCGCTTACTGTAGTCAGCTGCGCCAGCGAGACGCGCTCACCGCTAGGAGAAAGTAATCGGATTTTTTCAATGGCCTCCTTCGTGTCTCGATATTCCGGCATATACCGCAACGTTAGATCGTAACGCTGCTCTCCTATCAGCACCTGGTTCAGTGCGGTACCTCCGACCGCCGTTTGAATCGCGTCCTGCACGTCAGAAACGTTGATTCCAAAGCGGGCCGCTTGATCTCGATCCACTTCGAAATTGAGGTTCGGCTGGCCGAGAACTCGAAATAGTCCCAAATCCTGGACACCTCGAACTCCTTGCATCGCGTTAACGACCTGGTCCCCCGTCGCCTCTAGCGTTTTCAAATCGTCTCCGTATATCTTCACCGCGAGCGCGCCTTTGACTCCGCTTACCGCTTCTTCTAGGTTGTCGGAGATCGGCTGAGAGAAGCCCCAGAATACTCCCGGTACCTTCTCCAATTCACGATCCATCGCCGCAATTAAAAGGTCTTTGTTTTGATGGAAAATGGGCCGCCACTGTTCTTTCGGAAGGAGATCAACGAAGAATTCCATGTCGAAGAATCCTGTTGTATCGGTGCCGTCATCGGGACGCCCGATCTGGTTGACCACGCGAGGGACTTCAGGAAAAGAGCAAAGTACCTCACGGGCTCTTTCCGCTACGCGTGCGCTGTCGGTAGGACCAACGCTCGGTGCCAGTGTGCCGCGGACCCAGATTGCGCCCTCGTCCAAATGCGGAAGAAACTCCGAGCCAATCATTCCTCCAAAACCCAAGAACATCGCGACCGCGAACAAAGCAATGGCTGTTCCCACTGTGATGGTTCGATGGCGAATGGCCCAAGTGACGGCCGTACGGTAGCGGGCGGTCAAATAAGTCATCACCGGGTTTTTCCACTCCTTCACACCGGACTGGAAAAGAAGGCTAGCCAGTGCAGGGGCCACCAACATCGAGAAAACCAGGGCCCCAAGCAGTGCAAAGGCCACCGTCCAGGCCATCGGTTTGAACAACTTCCCTTCGACCCGTTGCAGCGTGAAGATCGGCATATATGCGGTAATGATGATGGCGATGGCGTAGAACACTGGTCGCTGCACTTCGTGCGCCGCTTCTCGAATGCGCTCTATTGGCGTTCGGTGGTCCTCTTCAGGACGATTGAGATGCCGGGAGATGTTCTCGATCATGACCACGGCTCCATCGACAACCATTCCGAAATCGAGCGCGCCCAGCGAGAGCAGGTTGGCGGAAATGTGGCGAAGATCGAGACAAATCGAAGCGAACAGCAGAGCGAACGGTATTGTGAAGGAGACGATCAGCGCGCCGCGAACGTTCCCGAGGAAGATAAAGAGAACGATCACCACCAGGATCATTCCTTCGGCCAGGTTGTGTAGCACGGTGTGCGTTGTAAAGTGCACCAAGTCGTCGCGGTCCAGGTAAGGAACGATTTTCACTCCCGGTGGCAGTATGTGGTCATTGAGCTTTTGCACGGCTGTGTGTATACCGTCCATCGTCGCTGCTGTGTCCGCCCCCTTCCGCATGAACACGATCCCCTCTACAACGTCATTGTTGTCCACTACCACGCCATCCGACCGATGAATCGCCCATCCAATCTGCCCCAAACGAATTTTCGCACCCTGAGTCACGGTCCCAATGTCCCTTACGCGTATGGCGGTGCCTTTTTGTGTCTTGAGGACGGTCTTTTCAATATCTTGAACGTTCCTCACCAATCCGACCTCGCGCACATTGATTTGCTGCTCTCCCTGCTCGATGAAGCTTCCTCCGCCGTTCGCGTTTGAGTTCGTCAGTTGTTGCTCAACTTGCGCCAGACTCAATCCATAGGAAACCAGCTTGTCCGGGTCTACGCGGATCTGATACTCACGCGTAAGCCCTCCGAAGGAGGAGTCATCCACTACGTCTGGGGCCGCCTTGATGTATTTGTTGATGACCCAATCCTGCAGAGACTTGAGCTCCATGAGATCGTAATTGGGATTGGTGCTCTTAACGGTGTACCAATAGACGGAGCCGATCGGACTGAAATCGGGGCCGATCTGCGCGGACACATTGGGCGGCAACGTAACCTGAGAAAGCCGCTCCAGAACTTTCTGGCGGTCCCAATCATTGTCCGAGTCGTCGTCGAAAATAAGATTCACAACAGACAAACCAGCTAAAGACGCAGATCGTACATGCAGGAGGTATGGAATTCCGTTCATCTGGATTTCGATGGGAATTGTGACCTGCTGCTCCATCTCCTCTGCCGCACGGCCTGGCCACTGTGTAATGATCTGAACCCAGGTATTCGCAACATCGGGGTAGGCTTCAACCGGCAATCTGTGGAACGAGATGATCCCGCCAAGAAAAAGCACTATGGCCAACCCAAGAATGACGAAGCGGTTATTGAGAGCGAAATCGACGAAAGACCGTATCATTACTGTTCCACCGTGTTCTGGAAATCCAGGGCATTCGTAACAACTTGTTGGCCTGGCGCAATTCCTGACAAGACTGTCTGCATGTTGCCGGGAAGCATTTCCCCGTCCTTCACCTCCACGCGTCGAAACGCATTTCCGCCAGCGGGCACGTAAACCCAATCTCGGTCGTGCAAGTGCAAAATTGCCGTTGCGGGAACGGCCGCGAACGTTTTTCTCGTTTGACCGTGGAAGGTCGCGGTCACAAACATTCCCGGCCGCATGAGGCCCGGATTCCGTACTTCGATGCGGACTTTTGCAGTGCGGATATTGGGATCGAGAACCGGACCAATGTTTCCGATAGTGCCCGTAAACTTTCTGTCGGGATATGCATTGAGAGTGATGTCGGCCTTGTCGCCAACGCGCACCGCTGCAAGATCGTTTTCATACACATCGCACAGAATCCAGACAGAGCTCAGGTCGGAGATGGTGAACGGATTCGGAGAGCTCAGTCCCTGTACTCCTGCTGCATTCGTAACCTGCTGATCAGTGATAACGCCGGATATCGGAGCCCGAATCTCCACAACATCCGACGGCTGAGTCAGGTCGGTATCGCCCAGGACACGAAGTTTGTTGCCGGTTGTCCTTACATCGACTTGGGCTTTCGATTCGGTGTCCTGAGCGATCTGCAGATCGTTCAAGGAGATTGCGCCCCTGCCGTAAAGCTCTTGAGCTCTTTGAAGCTGTGTGCGCGCAAGCTGTTCGTCCGCAACTGCCTTTTGATAGTCGGAAAAAGCACCGGAAATATCCGCGCTTTGCACGTGCAACAACACCTGTCCCTTTGTTACGGTGTCGCCCAAGCGTGCATCGACCTCTACGACGCGCCCCGCAGCCAACGAGATGACAGGCACATTCTTGGAAACATCTGGATTCACCGTGCCCGTAGCTGTTAATTCCGAAGTCGCGACGTGTTCGACCGCAGGTGTCGCGGGGAATTGCTCAGGATGCTCAACCTTGAAGAGATTCGAGTCCTCGACATGCTCGACCTTCAGCGGCGGCGGCGCTCCCGCGTTCGGGTCATTGTTGGCATTGCCACAGCCCGCGAGAAGCGAGCCAGCAATGAGCACTAAGGTTAGAGAGGTCAAAAGGTCCCGGTTGACGCGTTTCATGGCATCACCTCGCCTCCCACAGCTAGATTTAGTTGGTTCGCCGCCTGTAAGTACGAAGCAACCAAGTTCAAATAGTTGAGTTCGACGCTGCGATAATCGGTTTGTGCAGCAAGAAAATCGAGCAGCGACGCGGCGCCTCGCTGATAGGAAAACTCAATGGTGTCTCGGACGCTTTCGGCCTGCTTGAGGTAACGGTCCTTATAGGGCTGGAGAAGCACGACAGCGCTGTTCAACGTCGCATAAGCGGAATCCACATCCGCAAAAACGTGTGCCCGCGTGGCTTCCATCTGCTTCTCATTGCGATCAATATCAAGCTGCGTTCGTAACTTTTCGCCTTGGTTCCGATCAAAAATACGCAAGGGAATGGTGACGCCAACGCCGAAGTAGGCCGGAATGGGCGGATTGCGAGCGACATCCACGTTGAAGATGGGATCGGTCGAGCCGTTTGCGACGGCCAGCCGGTGATCCGTCATGGCCTTATCCACGGCTTGCATCGCGGCTTTCAAATCGGGCCGCGTATCGAGAGCAATCTGACGGATGTCATCAAGACCAGGGAGCTGGGGCGAAAAATCAAATGAGCCGGTGACGTCGAACTGCTCAACCGGCGTGCGATCATTCAAGAGCGCCAGGAGCTGTATTTTGGCCGTCCGAAGGTTGACTTCCGCCGTTTGTAAATCGGACTCATATTGAACGCGCTGCAGCTCTAACCGGTCCAAATCAACACGCGCGATAGCCCCAGTATTAAAGCGATCACGGTTCACGTCGAGAACGTGGTCGTAGTAGCTGAGATTGTCTTTTGCCAGATCGACAATCGCTTTCTCCTGCAAGGTTTGAACGAAGGCCGTTCTAAGATCAAAAATGAGGGTCCTTTCCAGATCACTTTGTTGTGAGACAGCGATTCCCGTGGCCTTCTGTGCGCTCTCCAGCCGCAGTTCGCGTTTGTGTTCGCGTTCGTGCAGGTAGTTCACACTCCCAAATGGCAGGGCATAAGCAAACGGCTGATAGGAATTTCCGGCTGCGCCTGATGGCGAGGGCTGAGTTGTAAAGGGATTGATCTGGTCGACGGTAACGCTGAGGTTTGGATTGGGGCGAAGATGCGCAGTTGTTTCCTCTGCACGGGACTCGTCGATTCCGATCTGCCCAGCCCGCAGCGAAGGATTTGCGGCTTCGAATTTGTCTCGGACCTCCTGCCAAGTCAGTGACTTCTGTGCGGATGCACTGCCACCGACAACGACTGTTAGAAGCAGTCCGCACAGACATCGGTTTATCCGCAGCATGAGCCTCCTCCCCCTAATCCTTCCTATCGACAAAAGGCAAAATGAATAGACAATCGCTTCCTGGCATACGAGCCCTTCCCTGTCCGCACGCAAAAGGATAGCGATGCGATGAAGGGCTATTTTGGGGTGGGGATATTACAGAAGATTTACAGCTCCCCACTCGCTCCAGTTTCTTTCTTCGGTCGGAACGAGCGGGATTAAGGCGGGTGCAGCCTTTCCTAAGCTCGTCTGGCGTAGAGACCGGAACTGGTTCCGCTACCTGGAGGTTCTGGTTCTTGAATTGGATTTTCCATTTGCGCTCAATGTCCCCAAAATCAGACGTATTTTCTGATACGGTTCCCTGATACCATACCCCCAGAGGGTAGTCAAGCGCGAATGTCACATACCTCCCGCGAAAAGCTAGATCTCATCAACCGAACCAAGAAAGTTGTTGGTCAACTTGAATCCGTTCTTCGTGCGCTGAACGAGGATGCGGCTTGCGGGGATGTTCTTCAGCGGTTGGCCGCAGCACGAGGCGCAATAAACAGCCTGATGGGCGAGCTGATGGAGGATCATATTCGCAATCACATGCCTCGCAAGAATAGGTCCTCGGAGGAAGCCGCAGACGACCTCATCGAGATTGTTCGTACGTATCTCAAATGACTCTGTGGTAGCGGCGATCAAGGCAGCCTTTCTCCCGTCGATGCTGAACCCTTGCCATACTATACTGCCTTATAGTATAATAGGAGCATGGTTCACACAACCAAAGACAAAGAAAAACTTCTGACTCGCGTTCGAAGGATTCGTGGACAAGTAGACGCCATCGAGCGGGCCCTCGATTCCGAGCAGGAATGCGCCGGAGTCCTGCAACTTATGGCAGCTTGCCGTGGTGCACTGAACGGGTTGATGGCCGAAGTTATGGAAGGGCATGTCCGATTTCATGTCCTATCCCCCGACAGCGGCAGGAACTCCCCCCAGGCACAGGCCGCCGAAGAATTGATCGACGTAGTGCGAGCCTATTTGAAGTGACGACGCGAAATAGCAAGGCTTCTCGGACAGAGGGATGCTTATGAATCAAACGAGATTGCAGGAAGCAGGGATGGTGAAGTCTGTTGGAGCGCATCCAGAATATCCCTCACCTAACCACGCTGACCGCGAAGACGATCACGACCATGCACATGCGCTGAATTGGCGGGAGATCAACCGCGTATTGTTCGTCGCTGCGGCCGCGGTCGCCATCTGGTTTCTTCGCGGCTCGCCGAATCCCTATATCACTGCCATCGGTGTGGCTTGTACGCTGGTTGGTGGCTTTCCGATCTTTCACGAAGCGTACGAGAACATCACACAGCGCCGCATGACGATGGAGCTCTCGATGACCATCGCGATCGTGGCCGCGCTAGCGATTCGGGAAGTCTTTACCGCCCTCATCATCACGCTTTTTGTCCTTGGTGCGGAGATTCTGGAGAGCCTGACAGTTGGTCGGGGCCGCCAAGCGATTCAACGCTTGATTAATCTGCTGCCTAGCAGCGCGGCAGTACGCCGACAGGGAGGATGGAAGGACGTTCCGATCCTCGAAATCGCCGTCGGAGATGAAGTTCTTGCTCGTCCAGGAGTACGGATCGCAGTTGACGGCAAGGTAGTCGGCGGGCATTCTTTTGTTGACCAAGCGCCGATCACGGGCGAATCGATGCCGGTTGAGAAGAGCGCGGGTGCCCTCGTTTACGCTGGGACGATCAATCAGTCGGGAGCGCTTGAGATTCGCGTAGAACGCCTCGGTCGCGATACTACGTTTGGCAAAATCATCGAGGCAATTGAACGCGCGGAGAAGTCGCGTGCCCCGATCCAAGGAATCGCGGACCGGCTTTCAGGTTATCTCGTGTACTTCGCGTTGGCTGCCGCCGCAATCACCTTCTTGATTACCCACAACGCGCGCTCAACCATCTCGGTCGTGATTGTGGCGGGAGCATGCGGGATTGCGGCAGGGACCCCGCTCGCCATCCTGGGTGCCATTGGGAGGGCCGCTCAAGATGGCGCGATTATCAAGGGTGGTTTGTACCTGGAAAAGCTCGCCGAAGTCGATACGATCCTTCTCGACAAGACAGGTACGCTGACCTACGGAACACCCGAGGTTATGGAGATTCGACCGGCGAACGGCGTGACCGAAGCATTTCTACTCGAATCCGCAGCAATTGCGGAATCCCGATCCGAGCATCCCGTCGCAAGGGCGATTTTGAGCAAGGCATCGCAGATGGGGATTTGCGTTCGTCAGCCTGACCGATTCGAATACACACCGGGAAGAGGGATTGTTGCCGAGGTCGATGGCGAAGAGATCGCGGTAGGTAATTGGATGCACCTCCGAGATGAAAAACTTCAGGGCATGAATTCTCCACAGGGGACCACGGACGGGGCGGTGCTTGTGACCCGCGACGGGCATCTGCTCGGGTCGATCCGCGTGGCTGACTTACTTCGCCCCGAAGCAAAGGCTGCGATTCAGAGTCTTAAATCAACGGGTCTCAGGACGATTCTATTGACCGGCGATTCAAAAACAGTCGCCGAGGCGATCGGAAAAGGATTGGGAGTGGACGAAATCTCTGCCGAAATGCTGCCCGAGCAAAAGCTTCGACGCGTTCAAGATCTGCTGGCCCAGGGCAAAAAGGCTGTAATGGTGGGTGATGGAGTGAACGATGCACCCGCTCTTGCGCAAGCTACCGTTGGCGTGGCGATGGGGTCAGGCACCGACGTTGCGCGCGAGAGTTCCGATATCGTTTTAATTGGTTCTGACCTCGCCAAGTTTGTCGAAACCGTTCGCATCGCGCGGCGCTGCCATCGCACCATCATGCAGAACTTCGTCGGAACTTTAGTTGTCGACAGTATTGGTGTCGCCTTGGCGGCCTTTGGATTTCTCAATCCGCTCTTGGCAGCTTTCATTCACGTCTCTTCCGAAATGACTTTCATATTGAATTCGGCCAGGTTGCTCCCGCCGGTATCGTCGGCTAGCGAACTTGTTCGAGGGTTTTTCTCCCGTTCACCGGCCATCACAAACTAGGAGAGATCCACATCGATTCTGGTCTCTAAGCTCCGCCCCGCACGACCGACAAATTCGCATATCCAATGCCAGCGACCATGTACTTGAGGAACCGTCCTGCCCCTGTTGAAGTCTCTCTTGAATCCAGATCGAATTGTGACGGAGGACTACTTCTTTTCGTAATACTCAGCTCTGGCTGCGTGCGATCCAGGAGGTGGGGCTCGCTGAAAAAAGAGTGGCGAGACGATCCGACCCTAATGGAGTTCTTGCGCAAGCTTTGAGCCATCCGTCTCCTGCAGTTCCCGTTGATCCTCAGGGAGCGCCGTCATTCGGCGTGCCCTCCTCCATTCATGTAGCCAACAGGCAAAGTAACCCGCTTCAAACGAGGTGCTTCTTGAAGCACGAAGACATAACCGACATCGCAACATATCTGCGCGCTAGCGCGACTGAACTCGCTGAACGCATTTTGCGTAGCTTCCCGCCGCTCCAGGGGGTTGAAGATCCTGAATCCCCGCTCGTGGATCAACTACTGCGCACGCCGTTCCCAGCCCAAGTTCTGGCGATCATGGGCGTCGTCAAGCGCTGGAGCCAGGCACGAGGAGCAGCGGTAATCGCTGAGTGCGGTACGGGGAAGACGCTGATCTCCCTGGGAGCCGTACACGTCCATAGCGAGCGTAAGCCCTTTACGGCACTGGCCATGGTGCCACCACAACTAGTCGAAAAGTGGGCCCGAGAAACCTTGTCGACCTTGCCCCGTGTGCGGGTCTTTTTTGTGGACGGGCTGCGCAACCCAACCAGCGCGGCTGCCCACGCCGGCGTAAACGAGGTGCGTTTGCGAGGCGGCCGCATCGTTCGAGAGGGCCTGCGGACGACATTGACGGAACTGCGTCTGCGGAAGACTTACCGCAACGCGCGTGCCCGCTGGGAATCGCTCTGCGGGTTTCCGGCTCTGTTCGTGGTCGGTCGCGATCGCGGAAAGCTCAGTTATTTCTGGCGCCACGCATATGCACTGGCCCGCTCTGGGCGTTATCAAGGCAGCGTGATCAACGCCGACAGCGGGGCGCCTGTCTACATCGGGGAAGACGGAGAACGACTGCTAGGCGATGACTTCAAGAAGGCGAAATTGAGCGAGATGCTGGGCGGAACGAACGGGGAGCAGAACGGCAAATCACGACGGTCGGTCTACAGCCCGCTGTGGCAAGCGGACGGTTCGAAGGTTCGCCGATTTGCGCCGGTCGACTTCATCGGTCGTTACATGCCGGATTTCTTTGACTACGCCATCGCCGACGAGGTGCACGAACTGAAAGGCGACACCGCGCAAGGCAACGCACTGGGCACGCTCGCTGCTTGTGCACAACGGAGTGTCGTCCTCACCGGCACCTTGCTCGGTGGATACGCCGATGAGTTGTTCAACATCCTCTACCGATTGCAACCGGGCCGGATGGCGCAGGAAGGCTTCGAATATGGGGAGGCCGGTCTGCGCTCCTTTACAGAAACCTACGGCTTGCTTGAGAAGGTGACGGTCATCGAACCCTCTGACAACGCTTGCTCGGAGGCCCGGGTTACTAAGAGGATTCGCCGCAGGCCTGGCGCTTCTCCGCTTTTATTCGGCCGTTTCCTGATGAGCCTTGGGGCTTTCATCTCGCTCGAGGACATTTCCGAGGCCTTGCCGCCCTATCGCGAGGAGGTCGTGGCAGTTGATATGGATCCGCCGCTGCGAGAGGCATACAAGAAGCTTGAGGAGGACGTGAAACAGGCGCTGCAAGCGCACAGGCGCAATCCGACAGTGATGAGCGTGGCGCTCAATGCGCTTTTGCTGTACCCGGACCGGCCTTTCGGGCTCGGTAGCCTCTATGGATACGAATATGACTCGCAGACAAAACGGCGCGAGCGCTTTCTGATCGCCGAAGCAGCAGACCTGGACCAGCAGCATGTCTATGCCAAGGAGCAACGCCTAGTCGATGAAGTGAAAGCCGAGCTTTCTTACGGACGGAGGTGCCAGATCTATGCGATCTACACCCAAAAACGCGACGTTACGCGAAGACTCGAGCGAATTCTCGCCGACGCGGGCATCCGAGTGGTCGTCCTTACGACCGATGTGCCGCCAGAAGGCCGCGAAGCTTGGTACGAGCGGCAACTCCGCGCAGGAGTCCAGGCAGTTATCTGTCACCCCAAGCTCGTCCAAACCGGTCTTGATCTGATTGAGTTCCCCACCATTCTGTTCTACGAAACCGGGTACTCGATTTACGTCCTGCGACAAGCCAGTCGGCGAAGCTGGAGAATTGGCCAAAGGCTCCCTGTGAAGGTGAAGTTCCTGCATTATCGCGATTCCATGCAGGAGACCTGCCTTCGGCTTATGGGCAAGAAGCTGCTGGTTTCTCTCGCGATGGAAGGTAAGTTCTCTTCCGAAGGGCTGCAATCCATCAATGACGAAGACGACATCCTGATGGCCATGGCGCGCGAACTGGTCACAGAAAAAGGGATCGGTGAAAGGGCCGATGCCGTCTGGGCCGCACTTCAGAAAAAGCAAGACGACACAGCTGGCACACGAATGGCGGAGGAGACAGAACTCGCTACCGAGCAAACCGTCCCCGAAATGCCGTTGATTGAGCCTACAGTGACTCAAACCCACCAGTGGTCTGCACTCAGGTCGGCGGTGGACTCATCTCGACGGAGGAGTTCTCGGCGGTCGACCTCGTCGACTCCGGACGAACAGCTCGCATTGTTCTGACTAGATGTGGTTCCGCAAGAGCTGCAAGCCAGAAGTCCCACTGAAGCAGAGACCACTCACACCATAAAGGAGAGATGCTAATGGGGATTCTCGGATTAACTCACGATGAGAATGGCGCCGCCCTCGAGAAACTCCCGGTGACAATGAAGGTCGCCATCGGGGAGGGTCCGGAGCCTGGAAGCGACAACGGGCATCCGCGGAGGCTGGATCATTTCGTATTCAAACGGAAAACGCTTCGCGGACAAGACGTTGTGTGGGTGCCGGCTCCGGAGATCGCTCAAGCGCATGGAGAGAAGCCGACTGAATTGGGAATCATCTTCCTCAACGACGATCCACGGGAAGTCTTCCGAACGGAGTACGCACTGTGGACGCCGGGAGGATGCAAATGCCGCGGCGAACTTGTACAGATTGCGAATGGCGGCGGCCCCCGGTTCGAAATGCAAGCGACTCGCAGAACGCAAAAGCACCCTGAGGGCGAGCCTTGGCCTGGCAACTACAAGTACGTCGATGGACCCAATAAGGGCCAGCCGGTTGAGCCCTGCGGTGACGGTTGCCCCGATTTGGAGCAAGGCGATTGCCGGCCATCGGGAGACCTCTACTTCATCCTGGAGAAGTTTCCGATGTTCGGCGCAATCTGCCGGCTTCACACTAGTAGCTATCGATCGGTTCGCAACCTTTCCAACGGCTTGATGCAGATTCGACGGCTGAACGGGGGCCGTTTAACGGGCATCAAAGCCATTTTGAAAGCAACCCCGGAGAGAATCTCCTACTCTGACCGGGATGGAACGAGGCACACCTCGGTCGCCCACATCCTCAGCCTTGAAATTGGAGCGACAAACCTCCGGGCCTTAGTCGCAAATATGACCGAACCTGTCAGGCTTTTGGGCGAGGGGCGGGCGGCACTCGATCTGTCTCGCGGAGTTCAGTACGTCGTGCATGAGACAGACGCGGAGCGCGCTGAAGAGATCGCAGGAGAATTCTATCCAAAGGGCGAAGCTGCCGCCGAAGAACCAATGGAGCCCCCCATCGGACAAAGTGAGAGGGATGAGCAGCTCGCGAGGATATGCGAATTGGCGCGCCGGCTCGGGTTCAATGATGCCAAGACGAAGATGCTGGTCGGGCAATCAGCAAGGGATCTGGCTGGGCTTGAGCGAAAGCTCTTAAATGAGTTAGATGAACAGCCAGGAAGGAAGTCGGCGGGAACCGGCGACAATGGCCACCGGGGACAGTCGGAAAAAGAAACAATCCAAACCAGCGAAACCGCGATCTCAAAAGCACCAGATAGAGTCCCTCCAGATGCGCCGGGATCGCGTGACGAAGGATTCCTCTTCTGAATCTCTGATCGTCTGGAACTGACCAAAGCCATCCGGTTAACAACCCAATGCGTTTCGCACACTCGCGTGATAGAAATCACCGCCTCCTGGGGCGGATGGGGACAAATTCACCATGGGAAGATGTAAGGAGGCTGACCATGAAAACAACCAAGAACGAGCAAAATGCTCGCCCAGGGCCAAGAGATGATTCGCACATCAGAACGTGCCAGCTTTGCGGGCGCCGCACTGCCGACGAAGAGATTTGCCCGCGATGTACCGACAAGGTCCGGGCCGAAGCGACGGCCAATATTGCGGGAGAGGCCCCAAAGGCAAGGGTTAGGATGAATCATGGTCGCTGAGAGCGCAGAGAGGCATTGCATAACTCCCGTTTTAACGGGAGCTACCCAACGTCATAGTGCGTGCGAAGACCTCTCGTACTGCCTGACAACGCACCACTCCGCTATTTCAATGCCGTCTTCAGCCTTTGGGTGCTCTGCGTCAACTGTCTCTTGAGTGCATCTACCTGCTTCGTTATCGCAACAAGTTCTACGTGTGCCGCTTTGACTGCTTTGTGAGCTTTGGCATCGACCTTACCAACTGCAGAACCAACTCTGATCGCAGCACCTCTAAGTCCATTGCCCTTCGCCATGGCGTTGCCTCCAGAATTTAGCGGCGACTCAGACTTTCTTCGCCGAACAGCGCGCAAACCTATTCCATATCGCGAAGCATCGCAGTGACGCCGATCACACATCCCGTGATTTCAGTCGCCCTCGACCTTCGCGATTTTCGAAGTCGTATCTATCATCCGCCTTCGTGAAGCTGCGACTGACACGTCGAGCAGTGACGCGGGTCACATCGCTCGGGCTTCCAGCAGGCCAACATGCCCGTGGTGTAGAAATCACGGAACGCTAAAGTGAGGTGTAATTCAATGGGAGAACAGACAACCGCTGTGCAACATGCTCAAGAACCAAAAAGCGGCCCGAAACTTGTCAAGCTCGAGACTTTGGTTGACCGCATGGATTCTATCTTCAATGACATCGCTCGCCGTGCGTATCAGATCTTCGAGGGCAACGGACGCCAGAACGGACACGACGTGGAAGACTGGTTCAAGGCCGAGCGTGAACTCCTCGCTCCAGTCAATATCAAGTTGAATGAAACTGACAAGGCCATTGAAATCAAGGCGGAAGTTCCCGGCTTCACTGAGAAAGAACTCGAAATTAGTGTTGAACCGACACAAGTGACGATCACGGGAAAACACGAATCCACAAAGGAAGAAACAAAAGGTGAGACGGTCTATTCGGAGACGATGGCCTCCGATCTCCTTCGAGTTGTCGCATTGCCTTCGGAAGTCGAGACGGCCAAGGTTACAGCGACCCTCAAGAATGGCGTGCTAAATGTCACGATGCCCAAGGCGGCCAAGGCACAAGCCATTCAAGTCCAGCCAAAGGCTGCGTAGAAATCTCCTCCGAGAACTTGGGCCGATGTGGTCAAGAACGTCGGCCCGGCCTCTCGCATTTCAGGCTGAGGGTGAGGGATGGAGCGAAAGATCTTGCTCCTCTGCGGTATCTTGGCGTCACTGCTTTATGTCGCCACCGACATACTCGCAGCTACGCGATGGCATGGGTATAGCTATGCCGCCCAGACCGTCAGCGAGTTGTTTGCTATCGGCGCTCCGACGAGATCACTAGTCGTTCTGCGCGGCCTCGCGTATAGCGTCCTCCTGATCGCATTCGGCTTGGGTGTCTGGGGATCAGCTAGTAGGAAGCGTGCTCTGCGCATTGCGGGAGGGCTGCTGATCGCAATCGGGGTCGTTGACTTAGTAGCACCGCCATTTGCGCCGATGCACCTACGAGGGGTCGAGCGGACGCTGACCGATACCATGCACATCATTCTCGCGAGCGTGGATGTGATATTCATCCTGCTCATCATTGGGTTCGGGACGAATGCATTTGGGAAGCGGTTCCGCCTCTACTCGATCGTAACGATCCTGATCGTCCTCGTGTTCGGCACTCTGTCAGGATTGCAAGGTCCCCGGATTGCGGCAAACCTTCCTACGCCGTGGGTGGGCGTGACCGAGCGCACCAGCGTCTTTGGTTACATGCTCTGGCTCATAGTGCTTGCTATCACGCTCTTGCGCGTCCGGAATGGTGCGGCTTCAGATGGCTTTGGGGACGACGAATTGCCGTCAATTGGCGTTGTCGATCAGGCTCAAGGGAACGTCGAACGGATCTCAGCGCATTAACCCTCTCATGGCGATCAAGCTCCTGCATACCGTCGTTTGGGCGGTCACGTCAAGGCCGCGATAATTTTGACGGTGATCATTCTCGCCGAGTGCGGCGTGCTCGCCTTCAATGAGGGGAGGTGTCCGCTGACTAGCTTTGCAGCCCGGTTCACTGTAGACCGGGCCGACAACGTCGACATTTATCTGCCAAACTGGCTGGCACGACACAACAAGTTAATCTTCGGCACGCTGTTCGTCGTCAACGAACTGTTCGTGCTGTGGTGCTGGGCGAAATGATCCCATTTTCATGAGCAGGCGTTCTATTAGACGCCAGTCGGATTGCGGCAAATGACTGTGCAGATTCTGAAAGCGGGCATACTTTACTTCGCGCTTGTTTTCGGTGCTGGCTTCGTGCTTGGGACGATCCGCACGCTCTGGGTCGTTCCCCGTGTCGGCACGCGGACGGGCGAACTTATGGAGACGCCCGCTATGCTCGTCGTAATCATCGTGGCGTCGAGGTGGGTAGTGTCACATTTTCTCCTTCCGTACGTGCCGTCCGCACGGCTAGGAATGGGCGGCATTGGTCTCGGCCTCTTGCTGTTGGCGGAATTCGGGGTCGTGCTCTGGGTTCGTGGCTTGTCAATCCGACAGTACTTCGCGTCCCGAGATCGTGTTTCAGAAGCGGTCTATTACGTAATGCTTGTGTTATTTGCGGTCATGCCGCTCCTCATGGTTCGAAGATGAGCGCCACGCCCCGGAACAAGGCCAGCAGTAAGGGATTTCGCCGACACAGGCGTCGCCGCCACCGATCAGCCCATTCACAGGTGAAGAATTACAGGTGACCTCATCGAAACGCTGCGACGTGCTCTCGTGTCCATGTTTCAAAGGTTCTCGGGCGATTTCCAGTTACCTTTTCAACATCCTGGGTCAGATAGGCAAATCGCCCCGCTCTCACAAGAGAGAAAGTTTCCAACAGTCCGTCCACGGTGTACTTTGGAAGCCCCATTTTCGTGAACGTGTCACGTTGTGCAGCCTCAGGTATGTCCACATGCCGGATTGGCCGACCGAGAACCTTTGAAAGAACAGCCGCCATATCGCCAAAATTCAAAAGTTCCGGCCCTGTAAGCTCATACGCTTTGTTTGCGTGCCCAGGACATGTGAGCGCAACCCTTGCTACGGCTGCGACATCCCAAGGGTCTACTGCTCCTAGTTTCCCGTCGCCGCCAGCGCAGTAAATCGCATTCTCTGCGCGTATGCTAGGTACCCATACCAACGCAAAATTCATAAACATGCTGGGACGCAAAAACGTCCACGAAAGGCCCGACGCACGTATCAGTTCCTCGCGTTCCTTGTGCCAGTGCCCGTGTCCCTGAACGGGAGTCCACCCGGCTTCTTGTGTTGATATCTTCACAACGTGTGACGCTCCCGTTTCCTTGGCAGCAGCCAGTGCGTTCTTATCCTGTTGCGTACTCGAAGTGATGAGAAAGAACCGTTCGACTCCGCGCATCGCGGCAACTAATGATTTCTCGTCATCCAAATTGCCAACGGCGATTTCCACATCTTTGCCAAACTTAGCCGCCTTTTCAGGATTTCGTGTAAAGACACGTAGCGAGTGCTCTTCCTTGCGCAGCTGCGCAACCAGTTGGGTTCCGATGGTTCCTGTTGCGCCAATGATTAGGATCATGGACTTTTAGTCTCCCTTATGAGATAGTTTGACTGTCGAATGATACTACGCTCAAAGCATCGTGCGCAACTGATCGAAAAACTGGGTTCTCTTATCACCGCCTCCCAAACCGAGACGCACGCGGTGGACGATGCCGCAGCCGTGCAATTAGGCATCAATCAAACTGACCTGCGCTGCCTCGGAATTGTCCTCGTGCACCAGCCAATTTCAGCAAGTGTGCTCGCCGAGCGAGCCGGGTTGAGCCGAGGCGCAATGACGACCGCATTGGATCGCTTGGAGAAGGCTGGCCTGGTCCGCCGCGTTGACGATCCCCTCGATCGAAGATCCGTGAAAGTCGAGGCTACGCCGTCGTCGAAGAAGGCTGTAGGAGACATTTGGGAGCCTATTCAAGCCGACGGACTGGCACTTTTGAAGAGATACGGAAATGAAGAGATTAAACTTTTGAATCGGTTTTTCGACGAATATTGTTCGGTTCAACGTACCCACGCCCAGCGAATCCGTCGCTTGAAGCACAACAAATAACCGAGCCGGACAATGCTGAGAATTGAAATGGCGACCCGATCCACCCCGATTACAGGTGAAGAATTACAGGTGAAGTTTCTGTCGGATTCCGAAGAAAACTCTCTAAAGTATTGAAAATAATGGTAGGCCCGTGGGGACTCGAACCCCAGACCTCTACCGTGTCAAAGGCCAATTAACACCTACGTTGATTGACTTCGAAAGCGTTGAAGACCGCCGAAGTACGTGGAAGTACGCCTAATACGGAATCGTTACAGGTGAAATTACAGGTGAAGAAATATTCGCTCGTAGCTGCGTCATTTCCTAGCTTAACGCCCGGACCTGGTCGGAAAGGTGCTTAATGTATGAGCGATCTAACGTAAACATATCAACAGCTCTAGACAGCCGCTGGAAACACCTTTGCTTTCCAAGCTCCACAGGATTCCTACATCACCGTGATCCGCGTCACTGCCTTACGGCTCGGTGTTTGAGATTTTGGCATGGGGCTTAGAGTTCATGTCAACGGCACGCGCAGCTGGGGCCGAGAGAGGCGAGCCACCTTCGCACGATCGACCTGGAATGATCGCCCATGGGAGTAGGCAAATGAGTGTGACCTCTTCGCGGTTTGGAAGTCTTGTCAGTACGCCGCGACGTAAGATTATGTCCTTCGATATCGGCCGGATTGATAAACCAATACGCACGCTGCGAAAATTCCTGGAAGAAGCACCAAAGCGGCCAGGAATCGAGCAGATTCATGGCCTGCGCACGAGTTCACGCCGCTTTGAAACGGAGGTCGATGCCTTTGGCCTGAGTTCGAAGCCCAATGAGCGGCGACTTCTGCCTCATCTGCGAAGGATCAGGAAACGTGCCGGAAAAATCAGGGATCTCGACGTATTGACCGGTTACCTATTGAGATTGAATGTCAGCGGCGAACAGGATTGCATCGTCGAATTGATAGAGACGTTCGGAATGAATCGGGCGAAGCATGTTAAGGAACTACGCAAGCTGGTGCTGAACTCTCGGCGGCAGCTTCGCCGTCGCCTGAAGCTAAGCTCATCCAAGCTGGACAAGTTAGTGAAGGAGGCGCAAGAGCGCCCCGGCGATTGCATGCCTCGCCGCGTGAAAGAAGCCACGGCAAAGATCTTCCAGCTTGCGGAGAAACTCAAAACTCCCGCCCACCTCAACAAGGCAAGTCTCCACCCCTACCGGCTGAAGGTGAAAGCGTTGCTCTACGTCTTGCAGCTAGCCAACCGAGGGGACGAACAGGAATTTGTGGACAAACTTCAGGAGGTCAAAGACGCTATCGGTGAATGGCACGATAGGGAGGAACTCGTAGCGATTGCGTCGGAGATCCTTGACCATGGAGCCGAATGCAAGCTGTTGCCAAAACTAAAGGCCACAAGCGAAGAAAAGTACAAGCGCGCGCTCTTGTTAACGAATGAGATGCGGGCACAATTTGTTTTGTGTCGCGCTCCTTCTAAGCCGCGCGTACTAGCTCAATTCGAAATGCCACGCTCAAGAAATTCGGTACGTTGCAGGCCCTCGAAACCACCGTACGTCGTTTCCAGCGATGCAACAAAGCAGTTTATTAGACCGCTGTCGAGCTCCTAACGCAATCCGGATAAGCCGCAGCAAGCCCTGCCCGCGAGGTAGCTCCCTGCACACACACCATACTTTGGCCGAGGCAACGCCATGAATATACGTGGTGATTCTCTGCGTTTAGACCATCTAAGGCCGATCCCTCCTTTGAGCCAATCGCGACACGGCGATATGGCGTGCGAGATCTTCTACGTTCGCAAGCATGTCCAGTGTGCAAAGGTCGGAGAATCCGAGCCGGCGGCACGAGGGATCGAAATCCATCAAATTCTGGCAACCTACATCAACCACCTGGTCAGAACAACACACACCACAGACCTCGAAGTATTCGATGCCTTGGCGAAAGGGGCGGGGACCGAGGCACGAGAAGTTCTGGAGAAGTTCCGGGACAACCACGCATTTGACCCGGAGAAGATTCTAGCGACTGAACTCCATATCGCGCTCGATGAAGACTTCGTTCCGATCGAGCATCCGGGCGATAAGGGACCAATAGCCACCTACGAGGGGACACTTGACCTGGTGATGCTTCATTCCCTCACGGAGGCCGAGATCGAGGATTGGAAGAGCTACTACCAGATCATCGACGCGGACACCTTCCAATCGAAGTTCTATCCACTCTTGCTGATGTGCCTCAACCCTTCGCTGGAACGCGTGAAGTTCGCTCTGGAGTTCGTGCGATATGGAGCTTCGCGCAGTGTCGAATATACGCGGAAAGATATGTCGTGGCTCAAGCAATTGGCGCAGAGGGAGCGGGCGCGCCAAAAAGATCTCCATGAGTTAGCCGTCTCAGGCGAACGGGATCTGAAGGCATGCCCCGGCAGGCACTGCACGTGGTGCCCGCTTTTGCTGAACGGCTGCCCAGTGGCAGAGACAAATCCGTACGGACAGATGACGGCCGAACAACGACTGCGGTTTGCCCTTTGGCTACAAGAGGCCGAAAAGCACAACACAAAGGTGCTCAAGGAACTGATGGTGGAGCATGGTCCGATCCGCTATCGTGACGGGAACGAAGGCGAGTACTTGGCCGATTTCGTCCGCGTAGACAAGAAGTTCTATCCCCAGCGCGATGCCATTCCGATCCTCGATGAATGGTTCAGGACACATCCCGACGAGAGGAACCTACTGGAGAAGCTGACAATTTCGGGGCTGTCCCCCGCGCTCAAGGCAGAGAAGCGTTCTGAGCTGGCGCAGAAGCTGGCTGCCATCGTGGACGTGCGTATCGAAACCGAACTCAGGATTGGCCGGGCGAGCAAAGATTGAAGCAATCTGCCGATCAGGCTGAATTTGGTAGATTTTTGACGACCGCCCGCCGGAGTTGGGTGTTTGGTCTAGCAAGACCAATACTTTTATTGATAAAGCGCCATCGCCTGCGCTTCTAGATACAGTCTTTCCTAACCAGATGTCCCGCCTGTGGGGCCGCAGAACCAGTAGTGTGAAATTGCAATGGAGAACCTGATGCGAATCACTACCCTGACTTTAAGGAACTTTCGATCGCATGAAGACACGATCCTGGACCTTGATCGATTGAACTTCGTGCGAGGACCGAACGGTTCGGGAAAGAGTTCCATACAAATGGCGTTGGAGTATCTGCTCACAGGGCGATGTCAGATGACTGATGCCGGCGGCCGGGGAGCTGAGGTTTTAATTCGGGCAGGGGCAAAGGAGCTTGAGGTTTCTGCGACTCTCGAAAACGGAGAGACGATCTGCCGACGGAGAACTCCGAGATCGCACATCGTTGAGCTGAATGGAAACCGCGTACCTGTGGACACCGCGGAGACCGCCTTGGAGAAACGATTTGGATCAGCTGACGTTTTGTCCGCTGTGCTGAACGTAGGCCAATTCATCGAAATGTCGGAGGCCGAGCAGAGGAGGCTCTTGGCCCAGGTGGTCGATGCTGGGAAAGTAGACATTCCCGAACGCATTGGCAACGCGCTCCGGGCCATGAACGAAGAGCAGCCAAGACTGACGTGCGTCGCGGACATCGAGGCTGCCCACAGAAGGTTCAATGACTTGGGGACGGACGCAAGCCGTTCTCTAAAGGCGCTGGGGCAAATGGAGAAGCCCGATATTCCATCGGACCTGCCGTCTGTGCAAGAGGTAAAGAAGAAACTCGAAGAATTGCGGCAGCAGAAGGACAGGCTCGTCGCGCAGAAGTCAGAGGCGGATGCCTCTTGGGACAGTGCGCAGGCGCACCTGATGCAATTACAGAAGGAAATCGATGAACTATCGTCGGAAATCCTCGACCCGAGCCAAGAGCAAGAGTTGCTCCAGCTTGAGTCTCAGCGAGGTCATGCAGAGAAACTCCGTCAGGAGTTAACGGATCTGATTACCGAGCAGAAGGCGATCGAGACATCCCTTGCGACGGTCGAGGGATTGAAGGGCAACTGTCCAACGTGCGGGCAGCCCGTCTCGCAGGAACCAAAGACGATAAAAATGGAGGCCTTGCGCGAACGCTCCGCCGATCTAGAGGGATTGATTCAGGGAACACAAGAGGAATTGAGCGAATATGCCGGGATCGACGTGGCGAGATCGCGCCTCGAAAGACACCGCAACGCTCTCGCCCGCCGGTCAAATCTGTTAGAGGAACAATCGAGGCTTCAGGCAGTTCGGAGACCCAATGGTGGCGATGTCGAAAGCCGAATGACTATCCTCGTGGAAAGGATCAACAAAGGAGAACGCGTCCTGGAGAGAGCCCAACAAGCTGAAAGCGCCACAGAACATTGGGAAACGTATGTCAGGGAGCAATCCGCCTTAGAGACGAAGATCGGTCTGCTGGACGGACTGACGAAATTCTTCGGACCGAATGGTGCGATTATGGAGCAGGCAAGCAGCCGGATGGAGCCGTTCCTAGAAAAACTAAACCTGCACCTTGCAGTTTTCGGTTACAGCTGCACTGTGACACTCGAACCATTCGAACTCCGCATCCTCTCATCGGCCGACGGCCTGCCCGGCCTGCCGCTCAAACAGCTCTCCGAATCTGAGCGCTTTCGATTCAGTGTGGCATTCCAAGTTGCTTTGGCAACGGCAACGGGAATTCGATTTGTTGCTATTGATGACGCTGACATCTTGGACAAAGAGAGGCGGAAATTGCTTACGGCTCTGCTGTTGCACAGCGACGTCGATCAAGCCATTGTGCTTGCGACGGGAGAAGAGCCGCTGCCAATAGCAATCCCTGCAGGAGTGAAGTTCTTTGATCTGGCCCAACCCACGGATGCCAGAGACGAGCACGGAGCTGCCCCCCTCTGTACCGCGGATTCAAGTCGCGGCCCAATTTGATCGGAGGGATACGAGAGTGATCCGATACTCGTGAAGTGCGCCCGGCTCCAAATCGCCGCAGCTGACCAGCTTGGCTCGCGGTTGGTCAACCTGAGGCCTTGCGTTAACTCTTGCTTCTCAACCCAGCCTCGCCAATTGGTGCGCGTCTATGGAGGCGCCATGTTCAGGGTGTGATCTACATCACTGAAATGCGCAGACAATCCGCATATAGGCATAACGAATGTCGGAGGTCCGAGGTGTGGCTGACCATTCGCCAATTTGGAGAGCGGCGTCAGTGAAGCAGCCGCGCGGCATACAGGTACCTCAAGACAGCGATAGATCGAGATACGGAGCGCCTTGACAATCTCTATTGAGCTGAACGAAATCTCAGACCTGAAAATCCAGAAGGGCATAGAAAGCGTGATTCGAGATTGTATCGGTGATCGACCCACGACAGAAGCTTGGACAGTCTGGATTCGTGCTTTGGGAGGTCACTGCCAAGTTACGGTGAAGGGGCCGACCCAAACGCGGGAGCGGTTTTTCTTTGATGACACCCGTATGCTGCCGGAAAAGATCCGGGACTGGCTCACAGCGTATCCATTCAGATAAGCCAGAAAGCGATTGCTGCCGAAGGCCAGAGTGGCTACGAGGCGATTTTGGTTCGTCCGCCGCTTCCGGCTCCAGGAACTTGGTCATCTTCCTTGATAGGGTGTCGGCACTTCTGAATGTACTCTTCTAGACCACTGACTTTCCGGGGAACAGTCTCTTAACCGGTCCTCCGAATGCTAGGATATTTCAGCTCCCGCGCATTTCGGATAAATATGCCATAAACGGTCTGATGCCGTTGGGATCTATGCAGGTCCAGACGGAGCGGAATCATGAACGACCAAAGAGAACGAGGCATCGGTGACTAGGTCTGATGCACGACAGATTGCAGATAAACTACGAATATTCTCCACGAGGTAGGGAACCATGACCCCCGCATCAACCGGCCGTCTTGTGATCCTGAGTGGTCCTTCCTGTGTCGGCAAGAGTCCACTCTTTAAGGCGCTTGGCACGTTCCATCCGGAGCTGAGCGACCGCCTTCATAAACTCGTTCTCATGAACAGCCGGGCTCCGCGTCCCGGGGAGATCGATGGGAAAGATTACCATTTTCGAACGCGGATCCAGATCGAGGCGTTACAGACAGACAGCCGATATGTCGTACTAGACGTACGTGGCGACCTGCAAGCTCTGGATGTCTGCGATTTGAAAAACGTACTACGGAATGGCGATGCATTTTTCGAGGGAAATCCTTTTATGGGTCGTGTCCTGCAAACACACCCAAGTCTTGCGGAGATCAACCGATTGAGTATTTTTCTCGCACCTCTTTCGAGTGCAGAGATCACGTACCTAAAGGCACCGGAGCGCCATATCTCGTTGAATGAATTCGTAACTGACGTCATGCGCCGCAAGCTATTGCGACGTGTACGGCGCCAAAAGGGTGAACTCTCGGCGCGCGATCTGGAAAATATTGAGACTCGTGCTTCAAGCGCCTTCCGCGAATTGCAAGATGCGTGGCATTTTCAATATGTCATTCCGAACCACGACGGAGAGGACAGTGACCACTGGGACGCATTTTACTTTTTAATTGGCGATGCCCGACAGGCACTCGGCGCATTCGTCGACCTTTTGAAAGGCTCGGTGCCGCCCGGCGTGGAACAATGGAACGAGAAACTTTTATCGCCAGAGGCGTGAACGCAATCCCGCCACCAGGGACACCCACGCATTACCAATCCAGCTCAGAAAAGGTGTTTCCTTAGGCCGCCAGAGAGGCAATCGACTGGACAAAACATCCACTGCGATACTCACAGCTTATTGAGCGATGTGGTGGCATCTTTTAATGACTGGCGATTCTTAAAGAAATCAGTCCATGGGTCGGCGCGCTTCAGCCGTTCTGCAAAATTCCCCATGTTGAACTCAGAAGGGATCAGTGTCGGCTTAACTTCCGACCATTCCAATGGGGTCGAAATGGGCGCTTTTTCGCGACGCCGGACGGAATAGGGTGCCACCACCGTTTGACCAAAACCGTTGCGAAATGGATCTAGGTAGACACGACCCCGCCGCGCGGCAACCGAATGCTCGACAGTCAATTCATCCGGATGCGCAGCCGCCACCCGCGCGACAAGCGACTCGGCGAATGCGAGAACTTCATCCGCATCCGGCCCAGTGCGGATCGGTACCAGGACATGCATGCCGCGGCTGCCTGAAGTCTTGGCAAAAGACAACAGCTTCAAAACGTCCAAGGCCCCTTTGACATGCAATCCTGCTCGAGCGGCATCTTCGAACTTTCCGGACTCGGGATCAATATCAAAACATACCCAGTCCGGCTGCCGGGGCGAACGCGCCCGGCTTGCCATGACGTGCACGGCAATGCAGCCTAAGTTTGCCAGCGAGAGCTGTGTGATTAAAGAGCAGCCGACGACATAGTCAGTGAACTTGTTTGTGTTGGTGCCATGCGCGATCCGTTTGGTTGGCGTTCCGGGAGGCATGCCCTTTGGTTTCTCTTTTTGAAAGAAGCACTCGCCTCGCATCCCATCGGGGCAGCGCTCAAGGGACAGAATCCGATCCTTCACGTATGGTGAGAGCTTAGGGAAGATCGCGCTGTAATACTCAAGCAGGTCCAGCTTGGTATAGCCTTCGTCAGGCCAGAAAAGTTTGTTGGGATTCGATACGGCGATCGGCAATTTCGCGGATCCAGTTTGGGTGTGTGCGATCTTGGTCCTCTTCATGCCGGCATCTCCGGTAAGAGCACGTCTTGGGGACGTTTATCGTCCCGAAGGCCTAGAAAAACCGGCTGGCGAAGTTTTCTGTCTGCGGTCCATTCTTGGAATGAGATTTGGGCGATCAGCCGTGGTGCGAGAAAAACCACGCCGTTCTCGCGCGGAGCATCCAATAGTGGGGCGTGCGGCCTCACAAATGGTTGGAACTTCTGGTAAAGTCCGGCCAGAGTCTTCTGATCGAATCCTGTTCCGACTTTGCCGACATAGCGTAGCCTGCCCTTTTCATAAGCCCCGAGAAGAAGCGCCCCAAAATATTGTCTGGACCCGGCTGGCTTCGTATATCCGGCAATCACGAATTCATCTTCCTGGTGGACTTTCACTTTCAGCCATTTGGTTGAGCGCGCTTCCACGTACGGAGAAGAAAGATCTTTCGCCACCAATCCTTCGTATCCCCGATGCTCCGCTATCCGGAAAGCTTTGAGACCATTGGCTGCGAGTCTGTGGGATGGCAACAGCATCCTGGTGGAGCCAATCGATCGCTTCATTACAGCGCGTCGTGCGGACAGTGGCTCACGACGCAGATCTTTGCCCTCATGAAAAAGACAGTCAAAGACGGCATATACGGGTTCGCCTTTCTCCTGCTGAAGGAGCTGGAATCGGGAAACCTCCTTCTTATCAAACACAACAACCTCGCCATCAAGAAGGAGGGTGGTGGGTTTAAGGACCCGTATGGCGGCTGCAATCTGAGGAAAACTGTCCGTGCGATCTTTTTCATTCCTAGACAGCAGTCGCACCCGATCCTCTTCTTTGTAGGCAAGGATCCTATCGCCGTCGTATTTCTCCTCGTAGACCCATCCGGGCCTGTCGAATGGTTCGGAAACGAGCGTGGCAAGCATGGGCTGAACACGAAATGGGATGCGATTCTTCAATACTTGTCAGTCTCCAGTCAGGTATTTGCGCCTGCGTCCTGACTCCGACTTCGCCTTCATAGTGTATCGTCCCATACCAGGCGGGTCTCCCTTCGCAGCTTTTTCGATGTCGCCTCCTTCGTCCTTCGCGATGTCCGTAAGAAGGCGTCGGGTCGCTACAGAACGAGGCGCTTCTTCGGTCACGTCTCCCGTGGATATGTACTGGTCGCGATGTTTGATGAGGAGCCAGGCGGATCGCATAGGATTCTTCCCAAGGCCACGGGTGCGAACCAAGACCCACGAACCTCGGAGCTTTTTGCCCTGAAGTGTGAACTTGATCTCTCCTTTTCGCAAAGAGCTGTCCATGTCCGCACTTTCCGGTTTCCAAGTTCCTCTATCCCATAGCATTACTGTCCCGGCTCCATATTGACCGGTGGGAATCACTCCCTCGAAATCGGAATACTCGACTGGGTGATCTTCCGTTTGCATCGCGAGGCGCTTCGCCGCCGGATCGAGCGAGGGACCCCTCGGCACTGCCCAAGAGAGGAGTACCCCGCCCCATTCCAGACGAAAATCGTAGTGCAGGCGTGAGGCCATATGCTTCTGCACAACGTAGATGAGAGACCCATTCCCTTTCTTCTGGGCTTCGGTTCCGCCCGGTGGCTCCGGCGTAACATCGAAATGACGCTTCTCCCCGTATTCATTGAGTTTCATATAAACCCAAAGGGGCAAAATTGACCCTTGCCCAGCTCGAGACACCTCTTCACAAATGAAAAGCCAGAACCTTTTGCACCGTAAGAAGATCTTTCGCGGTCCGGTATTGTCGTCGAGGCCAGAAGAAACTTCGCAAACCGTCCCCCTTGCGTCGAGGCACGATGTGGATATGAAAATGAGCCACGCTTTGACTGACCGTGTTGTTGATTGCCACAAACGTACCCTCGGCTGACGTGACGGGCATCACAGCGGATTCCTTGCGCTCAACATAAAAAGGGGCCGTTGGAGGTGCGACATGACAATGATTGGAGCCAGTACCCGCATCACGCTTAAGAACGTGCTTTATTTGACAGACTTTTCAGGGTTTTCCGAAGCTGCGCTCCCCTTCGCCATTGCGCTGGCACGCAACTATGGCGCCAGCATTCACGCGCTGCATGTATTGACTCCCCCAATTCCGGAGGCGTGTCGTGAGGCAATCCATGCCGACGAGGCGTTAGCGAACGCCGAAATGTCGAAGGTCAGATCGCAACTCGCCGGCGTGGCCTATGATACGGCGGTTGTGCGCGGCGCTGACCTCTGGTCAGCAGTAGAGCCCGTCATCAAGAGCGACAAGATCGATCTGATTGTGCTCGGCACCCATGGCCGGACTGGCGTCCCGAAGCTACTGCTTGGATCCTCTGCGGAAGAGATCTTCAGGTGCTCAAGTGTGCCGGTACTTACGATCGGACCAGATATTCTGAAGATGCATGCTGGCGGGCGTTTCCGCTCGGTGTTGTTCGCCACAGATTTCAGCAAATCGTCTGTGGCGGCCGCGCCTTTTGCGGTATCGCTAGCCGAAGAGAACGATGCCCAGTTGGTCTTGCTCAACGTAATGCCTGAGTCCGGCATGAAGCATCAATCTAAGGTTGCTATTGCGAACGTGATGCATGACCTGGATGAACTAGTCCCCGCCGATGCCAAGATGTGGTGTCGCCCCTCCGCGATTGTCCAGTACGGAGATGCCGCTGACTGTATTCTCAAGACGGCTGCGGAGCGCGGTGCGGACCTCATCGTGCTGGGGGTTCGGAACGCTGCGAGGCACTTGGGAGCTGCAACACACCTTGAGCGTGCAACGGCTCATAAAGTGGTCGCGCACGCACCATGCCCTGTTCTGACGGTGCGGGGCTAGCAGCATTGAAATTTCTGACACATTGATGAAGATAGAAGAGCGGTGAACACGTGGACCCGAATCCGAAAATATAGCTAGAGGAGCAAAAAAATGTCGCCTCGTACCATTTACCTCGGCAAGCTGATCGGTCTCTATTGTGTTCTTTTAGCTCTGTCTATGATGTCCCATAAGCAGGCGACCGTGGAAACGATGACCGCACTCATTCACGAGGCTCCGGTTCTATTGTTCGTTTCCATCATGGCGATGGTCGGTGGACTCGCGATAGTTCTGGCGCACAACGTGTGGTCCGGCGGCGCGCTCCCCGTCGTCGTTACTTTCGTCGGCTGGATCTCACTGATTAAAGGGCTGATCTTCCTTCTCTTGTCTCCCGAGCGGTCGCTTGTATATTTCGAAGCGCTTCGCTACGGCCAACTCTTCTACGTGTATATGAGCATCACGCTGATCATTGGTATTTACCTGACTTTCTCCTCCTTCCGCTCTTCTACGTAGCTCGAATTACCGGAACGGCGAAGAGGCTTTGTACCGTTGTATTGGAGCTTCACGCCCAGCGCCTGGCTGGATTTCGCATCGACGAATCCCGAACCGAGATTACAGGGCCTTATGCCCGTGAGGATTCTTGGTTACGATGCCGTCAAAAACAACCATGGCACTCGAGCTGAAAGCTATGGAAGGCTTCCCATGCCTCCCGAACAATAAGCGGGATCAGAGCCAAGGCAGCTACGGGATCGGCCCAGGATCTGCCCCAGATGGCGTTAACGCTCACGCCGGCAAGGGCGATCCAAGCCATAAAGCCGCAGAGAGCAGATTCGGTGGCATCAGCTTTCAGGGCGGCGCTCGAAGTAAGAACTGCCAGCTTCCGCTTCTGGCTAGCAAGCCAGGGCATAGCCACTGCGGCAACCACCAAGATACCGATTCCGATCATGGTGCGCTGCGCCTCATGATATCCAAGAAAGGTCAACACGGAAGTCAGCAGGATAAGCCCCGCCAACGCGAAGAGCAAAGCGCCGGCAACGCGAGCGGCGCGTGCTTCATCGCAATGGAACCTAAAGCGCCAAAAGACAATGGCTGCTGAGAGCAGCTCGATCAAACTGTCCCCGCCAAAGCCGAGGAGGGCGGGGCTGTGCGCGTGCCAAGCCGTTCCAATCGAGGCGATGGCTTCAACGCTCATCCAGACGAGCGTGATGATTTGGAGTCGGACAACACGGCGAGAGATCTCCGTCAATGGCGTTGCTGACACACTGGTCATGCGGTCTGCCGGCAATTCAGCTGCTCCGGTGCCTTGGTGGTGTATCTTCTCCCAATGGTTCTTTACATCACTGCTGGACATGGCCGCTCTTCGGATGTTAAGCCCATCTGTCTCGGATCGGCTGCTATTTCCAGGAAGGATGCACTCATTGCTTCGGTTCTTTTTCAAACCCGCGGAAGGTCCAGCGAGCATTCTGCTCCCAGGCTAGGGCTTTCTTGCATTCATTTCTGCAGGCTCCTCGAAGCCGCACCGTCGACGCTGAGCATGATGACTTCAAGCTCTTCGGTGATGGCTTCCTGTCGCAACGAATTTGACAGTTGCCGCAACCGCTGTTCTTCCTCCCTCAGTTTGTTTAAAGCTCCATCCATGTGGCGAAGCCGCTCGTGATTCTCGGCCATGAACGACAGATAGAAGATCCCGTAGAAAAGGGCAAACAGATATTGCTCGAAGAGTTGCGGCCGCAGTTCCGGGGCGGGCAAATTCAGCAGAGGCGGGAACTGACATTCACGAGCCGTCTGGTCTGTCGAGAACTCGAATGGGCAAGTGATCTCGACCGTTGAACCTTCGGCGCTGTAGTGATTGTGAATAATCTTCCATATAGATTGCGGAAAGCGAGCCATGACTTTAGCCAGTTGTGAGATGACCAGCGGGATTTCTTCGGCCGCGCTGGGGCCATCCAGCGTCGCAATCACTCGTTTGTCTTCGAGGAACTTGAACGCCAGCTTTCGCCCGACGAGAATCACGTGGGGCATAGTTCCTTCGCTTACCTCACGTTGTAGTTCTTTCTGAATCGCCTCGTTGAATCCTCCGCAAAATCCCCTCTCCGAGCCGATGAGCACATACAAAGGCGAGCCACTGCCCGGCGCTGCGCTCCTAAAGGGCACGCCATAGAACTTCTGAAAATCCGCAAGGGCGGACTCAACCGTTCGAAACAATTCCTGCTGCGTGGCGTAGAAGCGAGAGATTTTAGTGATTTCCACAAGAGAGAGATTCTTCATCGCATTCAGGATAGACTCGATATCCCGGAGCGACCGCATTCGAGATTGGAAATCAGACAGTTTGCTCATGAAGGGTTGCTTCTTTTTTCCACGTTTCCAGCGCTGTGCGCCACTGATCGCGCGACGTCGTCACATTCAACCTAGAAATCGACATGTATTTGAACAGGTTTGCTAGTGCTGGACGGACTGCTTCGGGCCTGAATGTATCGAGAAGCCCGTCATTGAACGCCACAAGCCACGCCAATTGCCACTCGATCGGAAGCGGATTCAGGCGATCCTGCTTGAAAATCTCGCGCAGGATTCGCCCCCGCTCGATTTTCTTCTGCATCGAGGTTTCCAGCTTGGCTCCGAATCTTGTGAAGACCTCCAACTCCAGGAACTGGAGGTAATCGAGCTTCATTCTTCCCGCTTCTTCCTTGATCTCTGGAGGCTGCGCTTTGCCTCCCACCCGCGAGACGGACTTCGTTACATCGATCGCCGGGAGAAACCCAGAAGCAAAGAGAGCAGAGTCGAAATAAACCTGACCATCCGTGATGGAGATAAGGTTGGTTGGTATGTAAGAAGCGATTTCACCCTCTTTGGTCTCAATAATCGGAAGAGCGGTCATGCTGCCCCCGCCGTGTTTGGGTGCCAGGCAGGTGGATCGCTCCAAGAGCCTAGAGTGGAGGAAAAAGATATCGGCCGGATACGCCTCGCGGCCAGGGGGGCGCCGCAATAGCAGCGAAAGTTCGCGATAGCTTTTCGCGTGCGCTGTGAGATCGTCGTACACAACAAGGGTGTCGCGACCGTTTTTCATCCAATATTCCGCAACTGCACATCCCGCGAATGGAGCCAGATACTGTAGCCCCGGCAGGGCCGTCGCCTCGGCAACGACCAGGACCGTGTGTTTCAGGGCCCGGCTGTCTTTCAGCATTTGCAGTGTGTTGAGGACACTGGAGCGCTTCTGGCCGACAAGCACATATACGCACAGCACATCCTTGCCACGCTGGTTGACCACGACATCGATTGCCAGTGAGCTCTTTCCCAGGCCATTGTCACCGATCAACAGTTGCCGCTGTCCTTTTCCAATTGGAATCAGCGTGTCGATAATCTTGTTTCCGGTGAGAAGCGGGCGGTTGACAAAATCACGAGCCACAATCGGCGGCGATGGAACGTCCAACGCACCGCGGCTTTCGCACTGAGGCTCGGCCTCGCCATCCAAAGCTCGGCCGAGCGGATCGACGACGCGACCAAGCAATGCATCTCCACACGGAACGCTCAGCCGGGTCCCTGAATGATGCGCTACGGTTCCAGCGGACAGTTCTGCGGTTTGTTCGAGAAGAATTGCTCCGACCAGATCCTCGGTCAGATGAAAGACCATAGCGCGGCTTCCATCTTCTAGCAGGAGCACTTCGTCGATGGAAGCCGAGGGCAACCCCTCGATCCACACGATCCCATCGCCGATCGAGAGCACTTTGCCTCGCTCGACAACGCGTGGCTCGAAGCGGTATTGCGTGATCCAGTCCCGTTGCCTATCGAGCAGGGAGGTCGGAGGCGCCTTGTCACGGCTATTCATGGTTCCGGTCGGTCGAGAAGTATTCGAGCTCATCCCGAAGGTTAGCGCGCAGCACGTAGGAGCCGACCGCGATCTCCAGTCCGGCCAGTAGTTTTTTATCCACATCGAACGTGACCGGAAGGTTGCTCCCTAATCGCTGCTTGAGCGCAGCGGAGAGCGAGTTCCGCTGGGGTTCCGTGAGGCAATAAGCAGATCGCACTTGCACGGGTACGCCACGATCTCCTGATTGCAGTCCCGAGGTGCCCGGAAGATCTTCTGTACCCGCAGAAGAAATGTGTTCCCTGACGATCTCTAAAATCTTTCCTTCGAGTTCCGGAGACGCCAAAGCGCTCAACAGGCGGGATGTGAACTCCATGGCATGCTTCATTGCTTCTTTCTCATCTTTTGCGCGGCGCTCGGCAGCCTGCTTTTCCTCCTGTGCCTCCGCTTTTTCGCGCTCCGTGGCCACCAAGTTCTCGATGATTTTTAACTGCCTAGCCCTCTCTTCATTAAGTTCTTTCCGAAATTCCTCTCGCTGGCACTCCTTTTCCTGCTCCCATTCTCGAACGCGGCCTTCGTACCTGGCCTTGAGATCTTCCGCCTCGCATCTGGTGGATTCCGCATCCTTCAGTGTCTTTTCGACGGCGGCTCGACGCTGGCTGATCGCCCGCTTCACGGGGGCGTAGAACAGGTGCTTGAGCAACCACACGAGGACCAGGAAATTGATGGCCTCAAGAATGAAGGTTGTCCAACTCAGTTCCACTTCGGTTCGCTCCGATTCCTATGGCTTCGTCAAATATTGAATCAACGGGTTGCGAAACAGAATGATCAAGACGATCACCAGACAATAGATGGAAAGCGATTCAATCATTGCCAGGCCGACGAACAGCGCGCGCGTGATGGAACTCTCCGCCTCGGGCTGATGCGCCAGAGCTTCCAGAGCTTTGCTGATCGCCCTGCCCATCGCAATCGCGGGCAGCATGGTTCCCAGCACGATTCCGAGTCCTGCAACGACTGTGGAGATGGTTACGAATGAAGACATGGACACGTTCAAATTGCACCTCTTTCCTTTTCTCGCCGGAGTTCCTGAGCTTGAATTCCCCCCGCGATGTAAATTAGTGCGAGCATCCCGAACAGATATGCCTGGATCACCGCCTCGACGAGGTGAAGCATCAGCAGAGGAATCGGGACCAAGAACCCCGCCACCAAAAGTACGAGGGCATATCCAATTTCAAGGCTCATCACATTTCCGAATAGCCGCACGGCCAGAGCCAATGTTCGGGACACCTCGCTAATCAAGTGGAAGGGCAACAGGATAGGGCTGGGGCTTACATAGTGTTTCAGATAAGCCCGTAAACCCTCCGCCTTGATGCCGAACCAATGAACCGACAGGAACACAAGAACTGCCAAGCTTGACGTGACCGAGAGATCGGACGTAGGCGAGTGAAGTCCCGGAATGATTCCTGTCACATTGGCAAACAGTATGAAAATCCAAAGCGTCGCGACGAACGGAAAGACAAGATCGCATCTGCCGGGCAAGACCGACTCGATTGCGTCCTCCATTGCCGAAACGATGCCTTCCAACACAACTTGGTAGTTCGCCGGACTTTGGCGAAGCTTGCGCGCGGAAAGCCACGAGACCAGTGCGAGACAAGCCATCAGGCCCCAAGAAGTGATCACACTGCCTGAGATGTTTACTCCGCGAGGTGCAAGCAGCGTGCTGATAAGGATTGCTGAAAACACTTTATGTGCCTCGAACGAATAAATAGACATCCATAGCGCCAATAAACACGCCGAGCACGATCAGCGTTACCGTCCAACTGAAGGAGTAACCCTTCATTCGATTGTCCAGCCAGTTCCCGATATAAGCTCCCGCGATGACCGGAAGCACAAAAATCAACCCAAGTGTTCCTAGATAAATCGTATTGGCAAGAAGGGTCCGCCGCTCCTTCGCGGCCTTGCGAATCCGTCCAGCCTGCGTTTTCACACTGGCTTTCAGTCTTTCGGTATCAATTTCGTCGTTCATATCTCAGGGTGACGCTTGAGCTCGTACATTCGCTTCATGATTTCTTCATCGAGGCGGTGCACGCTTTGTTTGATCTCGTGTAGTTCGGCCTCTTCCTGACGCAGCTGACGATCGAGCGCTACGGAGATTTCTTCCAAGCCGGAGTTGCGCACGAAATTCGTGGTTGCGATGCGCAGCTCATTGCCTGAGAAATAGAGGAGCCCGCCGGGCAGGGCCAAATACTCAACTTGGCCTGCCTCGTTCTGGAAGTGTGCCAGCCCAAAGGTTAATACTGTCATCCGACGACAGGCGTCAGCGAGAATTCCAAAACTGCCCGCTGCATCGCGGCCCGTGAATCGCACAACATCAGGAATCGATTCTGACCGGGTCATGCTCATCAGGTTGAGCCGGAAGGTTTTCACGGCAAGACCTCTGCTAGCGAGCCTTGCATGTAAAACCGATCTTCAGACACTTTGTCGAGCTTGCCGGTGATAATGGTTTCGCAGTCCTTCACGGTGGTATCGAGTGGAACGGACACGCCTTTGATTCCGGTCTGTTCCTCGGTGACATGGAAGGGCTGAGTAAGGTACCGCTGCAATTTTCTGGCTCTCTCGACGATCAGGCGATCCTGAGGCGCAAGCTCCTCGATCCCAAGCATGGTAATGATGTCCTCCAGCTCGCGATACCTGGCGATGTGTTCTCGCACTTGCTGTGCGATGCTGTAGTGGCGATCGCCCAAAAAGTAGCGATCCATGAACTTGCTTCTGGACTGCAGAGCATCAACCGCTGGATAGATTCCTTTAGCAGCCTGAGAGCGCGACAGAATTACGGTCGTGTCGAGATGGCTCAGAATGCCGCTCACCGCTGGGTCCGTCATGTCATCGGCGGGGACATAGACAGCTTGTACGGAAGTCACCGCATCGCGCTCGGTCGAGAGAATGCGCTCCTCAAGTTCCGCGATTTCCGTCATAAGCGTCGGCTGATAGCCAACGGCTGCGGGCATCCGGCCCAGGAGACCCGAAATTTCACTGCCTGCCTGTACAAAGCGATACACATTGTCCATCACAAGCAGGACTTCTTTATGAAGCGCGTCCCTTAGATATTCCGCATAGGTGAGCGCGGACAAGCCGACACGAAACCGAACGCCTGGCGATTCATCCATTTGCCCGAAAACCAGGAGGGTCTGAGGCATCACCCCGATCGACTGCATCTCGCGCCAGAGTTCGTGCGCTTCGCGGATGCGCTCGCCGACGCCGGCGAAGACGGATACACCGCGATGCAGCGTAGCCACGGAATGCATAAACTCCATGATCAAGACCGTTTTACCCACCCCGGCCCCGCCAAACAGGCCCGCCTTTCCGCCTCGGATAAATGGGCACATGAGGTCAATCACTTTGATTCCGGTTTCCAGCACCTCTCGCTTCGCGGAGGATTCGTACAACGGAATCGGGCGTCCCAGGATGTTTCGAAATCCCTCGCCAACGAGGGCAGGATCATCGTCCAAAGGCTGGCCAAAAATATTCAACAGACGACCCAGGCATTTCGGACTGACTGGCACCTGAATCGGCGAGCCGGAGTCATAGACCGGCAGCCCGCGTTTGAGTCCGCTCGCGCGATGGAGCGCTATCGCGCGAAGACGTTTCTCGTCAATGTGTTGATAGACTTCCAACAGATAGTGGTCCCCATCGCTGTGCGTTTCCAAGGCTTGATGAAGCGTAGGTAAAGTGTCGCAGGACACGGTCACTACCGGCCCGTGAACTTCTGTGATTGTCCCAATGGCTTTTGTTCCCATGGTCCGAAGCCGCAGAATCAACCTACATTCTCGTGAATGATTTTGTCGTCTGCGGTGACTTGGGTCACATCTCACCATCCTTCGCGGCGGACTGATGCACGCGAGGCGGAACGATGAGAATGCACTCTACATCTTGCGAACTATTCGCCGCGTACATTGCTGCGAATGCGCCGGTATTTCTGGTGCACCCACACGCAGTTTTTCGGGGGAGCGCCCTCGATTGCCGCGCAGCCAAGAGGACGCGGACAGGGTAGGCAATCGCAGAGCATTGAATGGGCGTGGATATAGCTGCTCATCGGGTCCGCGAAGTGTGGAACTGGCGTCAGGATTCGATTTCTACCGCACGCCCTCGTTAAGCGATGTGACTCAAATCACAGTAGTGATGATCCTGTATGCCTAAGCTGAATCTGCAGTCGCGACTCAAGGGGAAAATAAAGCGAGATCTTCGAGATTGCTTCCGTTCCGGAGGGAGAACCTTGGGTAAGGGAAAGCAGCAAGTCTGCCTGATCTGCGCAAAGCCTTCGTCCAAGACGATCTGTGACGCCTGCGCTGACCGATTGCGCGGTGAGGCTCTTGAAAGGAAGAAGAAGGAAGAAAAGATCTAAGGTAAGAGCACTAGACCGACTGAATCCTGAGGAACGGCTCTGCCAAATCCTCAGGTGAACAGCCGGTTAGGGCTTTAGGGCTTTTTTTGCGCTTCTTGCCAGTTGAAGTTTATGTAGCATATTCACTTTTCGAGCGTTACTCCGTTGCCCAGTGTTCCTGCCAAAGTCGAAGCCCCAGCAATCGGGCCGCAAGGTCTTTCCTCCCAAGACGCTGCAGTGCGTCTCTCACAGTATGGCCTGAACGATCCGACCCCTGTTAAACGTGGCGCGTCCATCCGTGAATTGCTCATTCTCTTCCTCAATCCGCTTGTCATTATTCTTTTGGTGGCGAGTCTAGCCTCATTCTTACTGCGAGACGCCACGGATGGCCTGATTATTCTGATCTTGGTCCTGCTCGGAGTGTCGATCAATTTCGGCCAAACCTACCGGTCTCAACAGGCTATTGCCCGGCTCCGGGAGAATGTCACGCCGACTGCAACGGTTCTTCGCGATGGGAATTGGCAGGAGATTGGGAGACACGAGGTTGTGCCGGGAGATCTCGTGCGCCTCGGAGCTGGAGACTTGATTCCTGCGGATGGACAGGTGGTCGAGGCCCGCGATCTTTACGTCCAGCAGGCAGCATTGACGGGTGAATCGTTGCCGGTCGAGAAGGATGCAGGAACAAGCGGCGATAAGCAAACGGATGGGCCTGAGGCGCGCAATTTGGTTTTTCTCGGAACGTCCGTGGTAAGCGGGACAGGAACGGCGGTGATCCTTAAGACTGGACCGCAAACCGCATTTGGAGCGATCGCAGCCCGTCTGGCTGCGCGTCCGGAAGAGACAGAGTTTGAGCGCAGCATGAAGCACTTTGGCATGCTGATTATGCGCTCGGTGTTCTTCCTGGTGCTGTTTATCCTCGTGGTGCGTGTCGCGCTGCACAAGGATGCGTTCGAATCCTTCGTATTCGCAGTCGCCTTGGCTGTCGGGCTGACTCCCGAATTTCTTCCGATGATTTCTTCCGTTACGCTTGCGCGGGGCGCGATTCGTATGGCGCGCGACCATGTCGTTGTAAAGCACCTCCCCGCCATTCAGAATTTTGGCACCATCGACGTGCTCTGCAGCGACAAGACGGGGACTCTTACGACAGGTCAGATGAGCCTTGCCAGGGTGGTGGATTTCCTCGGCAGTGCTTCCGATCGGCCCTTTGAGCTCGCTTATTTGAATAGCAAATTCGAAACCGGCATTCGCAGTCCGCTGGATGTCGCAATCTTGAAGATCGAACGCTCGGACGCGGATGCCTACGCAAAGTGCGATGAAGTGCCATTTGATTTTGAGCGGCGCCGGCTGTCGATCGTGGTCGAGAAGAAAGGGGAGGGTCCTCCCAGCCAGCTGCTGATCACAAAGGGTGCGCCGGAGGGCATTCTTGACATCTCGGAATCGTATGAGGCGAACGGCGGGGTAATCCGGTTTGACGCTGACACCCGACATCATTGCCGGCGGACTTTTGATGAATTCAGTAAGCAGGGATTTCGCGTGCTAGCCGTCGCCTATCGAGAAGTCGAAAAGAGCAAGGGTTTCACGGTCGCAGACGAGCACTCACTGATCTTTGCCGGCTATCTCGCGTTTGCCGATCCACCGAGCCCAGACGCGGCAGCCTCACTTGCCGCAATGAAGCGCGACGGCGTCGAAGTAAAAATTCTCACGGGAGACAACGAACTGGTCGCGCGTCACGTGTGCGAGCAAGTCGGACTCGCAGATCCTGTCATCGTTCTGGGGGAAGAACTGGAACTCATGAGCGACCCCGCACTCCAACATATCGCGGAACAAGCTACTGTCTTTGCACGCGTGTCGCCGATGCAGAAACATCGGATCATTCACGCCTTGAAGTACCGAAATCATGTGGTGGGCTACATGGGTGACGGCATCAATGATGCCCCATCGCTTCACGCCGCAGATGTAGGCATTTCTGTCTCGTCGGCAGTCGATGTGGCGCGAGAAGCAGCCGATATCATCCTACTCGAGCCGGGTCTTCGAATCCTGCACAACGGCATCATCGAGGGGCGGCGGGCCTCCGCCAATGTAATGAAGTATCTGTTGATGGGCACCAGTTCGAATTTCGGAAACATGTTCAGCATGGCGGGTGCATCGCTCTTTCTCCCATTTCTGCCGATGCTGCCGACGCAGATTCTGCTGAACAATTTTCTCTACGATACTGCGCAGATTACCATTCCTTCCGATCGAGTGGACGAACAATACATTCGTTCACCGCGGCGATGGGATATGAAGCTGATCCGGAACTTCATGGTTTTGATTGGGCCAATCAGCTCCATTTACGACTTCCTGACCTTCTATGTTCTGCTGCATTTTTTCCATGCCAGCCAACCGGAATTCCATACGGGATGGTTTGTCGAGTCATTAGCCACGCAGACGCTCGTGCTTTTCATTATCCGGACAATGGGTAATCCACTACGAAGCCGTCCGAGCACACCTCTTGTGATTACGACGGTATTGATGGTCATCGTTGGTATCGCGCTGCCATATTCACCATTGGCCAGCCCGCTCGGTTTCACAGTGCTTCCAGGAGCCTTCTTCACATTCGTTGCGATCTCGACAGTGACATATCTTCTCTTAGTCGAAATCGCGAAACGCCGGCTGTTCGCGCGAACTGGAATATGAACGTGAATTCATGCTATTCACGACATCAGGATGGCGGGGAAATATCTGCTTAGCGGCGGCCCTGATCGCGGTGGTGCCTTTAACTAATCCGGGCCCGATAAATTCCTTAACCTCGGTTGTTCTTTGCGTCGCAACGACTTTGGGCAACTCGATTTCAAGTGTGCGGCCCCTGAATCGGGCAGTGACTTGAGCAGGATTAATTTCAAATGGCAGGTCGAGATACTGGAAGATCAGATCACTTTCCCGGTTCGCACTGACTTTCTCCAATGCGGCACCGCGTCTACAGATGTGCTTTTTGCCACAGATCGTCAGACGCCGTGGCTCAGGCCAAATCTCGATTTCGCCTTCCTCGAAGCAGGCTGCATCGGTGCTCAAATCGAGCTTGTCGTCGCACACGAGGAACCCACAATCGAGTGGACGTAGTATCTCGGCCTTCGCACGCTTCCAATCTTCCAACTGATGCCCCGCCTCACAGTCGCGGCTGTTGCAGATCTCGAAGGCTCTACGAGCGATAGCATCGTGAATCCTTTTGCGTTGCTGGATCGGAGCGACGGAGGCGATCTTCAGTTGTCTTCCCTTCCATGATCGCTCGCTTGACGAGGGTGTTCTCATAACGTGCCTCCACTCCCTACCACGGTTAAAATTAGCCGCGATGGTCGGTTGCCGCTATGGCGTTGGTCACAGAGAGATTGTGATCAGGACCACAGATTTGAGGTATCACGGTCGAATAAATGAAGAGCTCTAAAATGCTAGCTCATCGAAAGGGCACGATAATATTTTATTTTGTTTGGTGTGACTTGATATAGTTCGTCAGGCTTCTAATTCGCGCTGCGACCTGGGCCTCGTCTAATCGATCTCCGACCAGAAAATCCGTTCCCCAAATCGGCATCTGAGCAGGGCCGTGCGCGGGCATGATCACGCCATTTCGCAGCACGTCGGAGACATAGGTCTCAGGAAATTTGCCGCCATGACTCCGAGTCAGCGTAGTCAGGTCGGGCGGTACCCTGTATGGGTAAGGAGCAGAACCTCCTCCCTTCAAGTCATTCCCGTGGCATGCGGCGCAATGTTGGTTATATAGCTCCGCGCCGGATTCAGGTGGTCTGAGCGACTGTATGGACTCGACATATTTCACCAGATTCTCAAGCCGCACATTGCCGTAGTCCCGATCCTCCTCGACCTGGTGAAAGATCGGTCCCCAGATCGGCATTTCGCGAGAGCCATGGGAGGCCAGAACCTCGTCGCCGGCAACGATCCTACGCACGCGCGCGGATGGGAACTGTCCTCCGTTGTTCTTTGCCAGCAGGGTCAGGTCGGGAACTTTTGCCTTCAAGGCTGGGGCGGCAGGACCGTCACCCTTGCCTCTCGAACCGTGGCAAACCGCACAATAGGCGCGAAACAAATCTGGCCCTCTGAGTGAGTAGATCAGATTCTCTGATCGATCTGGTGTTTCGTCCCTCGTTTGAGTCTTTGCGGCCGCTCCTGATGTCAAGACAAAGCAAATCACCACAAAACGTAGCAGTGTCCGTGATCCGGTGCGGACTCTTAGATCCATAGTCTCAATACAGTACTCTGACCTTCGATTTAAGCCCTTATCTTTGCTCCAAATCCGCTTGCAGCTTGCGGACATTTGCCAGATTACAGAAAGCCGCCGGCCGCGAGCGGTGATGGAAGTCACATTCGTTCAGACCACAACCGCCTAACGTATGGACGTGAGTTGACATGATAAAAGCGATCGACGCCGCCGAAAGTAAAGTTATTTACTGGCACCGCGAATTGCCTCCGTTCGACGCCGAACCTATGGGCGAGCACGTGGTGGAAGCGACGAGCAATCGCGTATCAGCGAATCTCGCTCACCGCGATGAATTGTGGAAGCGCTGCTACGAGGATCTGATGGTTCAGGCGCGCACGCGGATCGAGCAGGAATTGGTCCGCCTTGGCGGCGATTGCGCGCACGTGCTCGATGAATCGGTCGATAGCCGGCATGACGACATAACCAGGGAAACCTGGTTGCACGGCCGCTTCACTTACATGCTGTACAACCGGAAGGGAACGCGATAGCGCTTGGCATGCGCTCCACCTGCGGCGGGAGTTGTTGGCTGGGCTGAGAAAAGTCTGATTCAGCGACGGGCTGGCTTACGAACAGCAGGAATCCGAACTACTTGGACCGAACAGCCTGCATGGCGAGTTACCGCTTCTGAGACGCTGCCCATAAGGAAGCGGCTCAAACCCCGCCATCCGTGTGAGCCGACGACGATCAGATCAGCCCGCCATTGTTTTGCGTCGTCAATAATCCTTTCTTTCGGGTCTCCGGTTTCCACGGCTTCACTGGTTCTAAACCCCACCTTGCGCAGTTGCTGCGCAGCGTGTTGCACGTGTATTTTCGCCTGCTTCTTGCGGTCCTCCTCAACTTCGGGGACGTTAGGAACATAATAGGGGATCATCCCGGCAGAGATGTATGCGCTTATCGGTTCGACGATATGTAAAACACGGACTTCGGTCCCCTTTTTCTGGATTTGTGCAATCACTGTCCGAACAGCCGCCTTCGAATACCCGGAATTGTCGATCGCGAGCAGGATTCTCATTTGTGTTTCTCCGACGTTCTTAGCAAGCTCCGCCTGAACACGCTGTGATTCATATCACTTCTCTTTCAGTGCGATCTGCCTACACTTTCTCTCGGCTAATTGGTAGTCGCTCATTCATGGCTGATTTGCAACAACTCAAGCTTGAATCGGAAGACGACGCCTCTCGTTCGGAGCGCCAGCCGCTGGACGCTATCTTTCGCCCAAGGAGTGTAGCGGTCATTGGAGCAACGGCCCGTGAAGGCAGCGCCGGGCGCGCAGTCATCGAGAACCTCAAGAAGGGTTCATTCTGCGGGAAACTGTACCCGGTTAATCCCAAACATGAAGAAATCTTCGGCCTGCGCTGTTTTCCCAATGTGGCCACTTTGCCGGAGGCGGTGGATTTGGCTGTTGTTATAACACCGGCACTCACTGTTCCAGGTGTGATCGGCGAATGCGTGAAGGCAGGGGCACGCGCCGCAGTGGTAATCTCCGCCGGATTCAAGGAACGGGGTGAGGAAGGCGCACGGCTCGAGCAAGAGATCCGCCAGCAGATACGCGGGAGCAAAATGCGCCTCGTAGGCCCTAACTGCCTCGGAGTTATGAATCCAATCAACGGCATCAACGCAACGTTTGCGCATGATATGGCATTGCCGGGGAGCGTCGCATTCTTGAGCCAGAGCGGGGCTCTCGAAACAGCTATCCTCGATTGGAGCCTTCAGGAGAGAGTCGGCTTCAGTGCGATTGTCTCAACGGGTTCGATGTTGGACGTTGGTTGGGGCGATTTGATCGACTATTTTGGCGAAGACTACCACACCCGCAGCATCCTGCTGTACCTGGAATCGGTCGGCGACGCTCGCTCCTTCCTGTCCGCCGCTCGTGAAGTCGTCGTGCGGAAACCCATTATTGTGATCAAAGCGGGGCGGTCTGAAGCAGCTTCTCGTGCAGCCACTTCGCATACCGGAGCGTTGACGGGAAGTGATGAGGTGTTTGACGCGGCGGTTCGCCGCTGCGGCGTTTTGCGCGTTCAAAGCATATCTGATCTTTTCCATATGGCAGAAACGCTGGACCGCCAGCCACGGCCACATGGCCCTCGGCTGACGATTCTCACAAATGCCGGCGGCCCAGGAGTCCTCGCCACCGATGCTCTGATTGCTAACGGCGGTGAACTGGCATCTCTCTCGGATTCGTCCGTAAACGCACTCAGCGAATTTCTCTCGTCCCACTGGAGCCATGGCAATCCGATAGACGTCCTCGGTGACGCCGCCCCGGAGGAATACGCGCGCGCTTTTGAGATCGCATTCCACGATCCAAACAGCGACGGGCTGCTGGCAATCCTCGCACCCCAAGGGATGACCGATCCGGCTCGCGTTGCCGAGCTTCTCAAGCCTGTTGCCCTCGATTCTGGAAAGCCCGTGCTCGCTAGTTGGATGGGAGGAAAGTTGGTGGCCGCAGGAGTAAGGCTCTTGAACGAGGCGGGGATTTCGACGTTTGCCTATCCCGATACGGCGGCCCGCGCCTTCTGTTATATGTGGCGCTACAGCTATAACCTGCGCGGCATTTACGAGACGCCGAGCCTGGCGGAAGAAATCACAGAGGGAGATGGTTCCGCTGAAGCGGTCACGCGAATTCTGGAAAGCGTCCGAATGAGTGGTCGAACGCTGCTTACTGAGGCCGAATCAAAACGGGTTCTGGCCCACTATGCTATTCCAACCGTGGATACGAGAGTCGCAAGCTCAGAGGAGGATGCGGTAGTTCTTGGACGGGCAATCGGTTTCCCGATCGTGCTCAAGGTGCACTCCGAAACAATCACGCACAAGACCGATGTTGGCGGAGTGAAGCTGAACTTAGTCAATGAAGAAGCAGTCCGTCGTGCCTATCGAGAAATCGAATCTTCCACGCGCGAGAAAGCGGGTCCTGGCGCATTCCAGGGAGTCACTGTTCAGCCGATGATCTCTCTCGAAGGCTACGAACTAATTCTCGGCAGCAGTGTGGACCCGCAGTTCGGCCCGGTGATTCTGTTTGGCTCGGGCGGCCAACTCGTCGAAGTCTATCGGGATCGCGCGCTCGCCTTGCCACCACTGAACGCTACGCTGGCGCAACGCCTGATGGAGCAGACGCGTATTTTCACGGCACTAAAGAGCGTGCGCGGCCGCGCTCCGGTGGACATGAATGCATTGGAACGGGTCTTGGTCCGCTTCAGCAGGCTTATTGTCGAGCAGCCCTGGATCAAAGAAATCGATATCAATCCATTGCTTGCATCGAGCAATGGGACCCTTGCATTGGATGCGCGAGTCGTACTTCATGCCTCAGATACACACGCCGAACAATTGCCCAAGCCTGCCATCCGACCGTATCCCACTCAGTACGTCGGAGCATGGAAGACCAAGACCGGAACGCCTGTTTTGATCCGGCCGATCCGACCGGAGGACGAGCTACTGATGGTGAAGTTTCACCAAGGCCTTTCCCGTGCCAGTGTTTACCTTCGCTATTTCCACATGGTGGGTTTGGACGAGCGTGTGGCTCACGCCAGGTTAATGCAGCAGTGTTTTGTCGACTACGATCGAGAAATGGCTCTGGTTGCTGACTTCAGAAATCCTCAGTCCGGCGAGCACGAGATCTTGGCCGTGGCTCGGCTTACTAAAATGCGTGGCAACCCAGAGGCAGAAGTCGCGGTGCTGGTAACCGACGCGCACCAAGGGGAAGGCATCGGGACGGAACTTGTTCGCCGGTTAATTGACGTTGGCCGTGATGAAAAACTGAAACAACTCGCGGCTAAGATTTTGCCTGACAATGAAGCCATGATAGCCGTTGCGCGACACTTTAATTTTCGGGCTGAGCCATCCTGTGATCGCGATGCCTTATTCGTCGTTCTCGACCTCTGATCCTTAACACCTTCTCTTCTCGCCGCTGTTACGCATTCCTGTGACCGGAATCACATCGCGTGAACGATGCAGCGATTCACAATAAGGCCCTGAGAGAAAAGTGGCATATGGCGACAGCACCTAGGCAGATCGAACCCGTTCAGGAGCGGCCAAGCATCGTCGCTCGGCCACACGCGACGCCGCTCCGGCGCACGTGGCTCAAGTGGGGAATAGCCGCTAGTCTGGCTCTTGCGCTGGCTGCGGCCGGAGCGGTCTGGCGTGCGCATCTGCGGAATGCAATCACCTACGACACGGTTCCAGTTGAACGGGGTCCCATTCAAGCAAAGGTCACCGCAACCGGCAATCTCAACGCGGTCGTGGACGTACTCGTGAGCAGCCAAGTCTCCGGAAACATAAAGGCTCTCTATGCAGACTGGAATAGCAAAGTCAAGAAAGGCCAACTGGTGGCTTTGATTGATCCTCAAATCTTTCAAGCACAAGTCGATCAAGCGACCGCGACCTTTCGTTCCGCGCAGTCAGCGACCATCACAGCTCAAGCGCAACTCGAAAAGACCCAATCGGACTTGAGCGCCGCGAACGCGACTGAAAAAGACGCAGAGGCCATTGCCGCGAAAGACCTGGCGAATGAAACAAATGCGAAAGCTCAGTGGCAAAGAGCAGAGATGCTGCTTCATGAGCAAATCATTGCCCAGCAGGATTACGATACGGCTAAAGCAAATTATGATGCTTCCCAAGCACAAGTGACAGCCGACCAGGCTCAGATCGACGCTGCCAAGCAGAACATGCAGTCGGCCCAGGCCTCAGTCAAAGTGGCGCAGAATCAATTGGCGACTGCACAGGCGCAGGAGCGCCAGACGCAAGCATCCCTGCAGCAGGCGCAGATCAATCTTGACCATTGTCAGATCTATGCCCCTGTGGATGGCACCGTTATCGCTCGCCGCATGGACGTAGGCCAAACGGTCGCATCCACGCTGAATCCCCCTACGATTTTCGAAATCGCACAGGATCTCACGAAAATGCAAGTTGACACGAACGTCGATGAGTCAGACGTGGGGAATGTGGCCAAGGGCCAGCAAGCTACCTTCATCGTGGATTCATATCCGGGCACGACGTTTCACGGGGTGGTTGCAGACATAAGGAAGGCGCCCATCATCACGCAAAACGTCGTCACGTACGATGTAGTGATTACGGTCGACAATTCGGACTTCAAATTGCTCCCCGGAATGACGGCAAACGTCACGATTCTCACAGCAAAGCTGGACGACACGCTGAAGGTGCCAAATTCGGTGCTGAGGTTCCGGCCCTCGGCGCCGGTGCTGAAGAAGACAGGTTTGCCGGCACCACAAGCTGACAAACAGCAGATCTATGTGCTTCGCGCAGGGAACCTCGCAGCCGTTCCCGTGAGGTTCGGTCTTTCAGACGGCAAGTATACGGCGGTTACCTCGGATCAATTGCAACCGGGTGCGCAAGTTGTAGTCAGGGCGACCATGAGCGGGAATTCATCCAGCACGCAATCGAACACATCGGTACCAATGGCTCCGCGGATGTGAGGAGCATGATGCCGGCGCTCATTGAAACCAAGGATCTCACCAAGACCTACCAGCTTGGCGAAGTGACCGTAAACGCCTTACAGGGTGTCACGCTCACTATCGAGCGGGGTTCCTTTGTGGCCGTTATGGGCGCTTCTGGTTCCGGGAAATCGACGCTCATGAACCTGTTGGGTTGTTTGGACCGGCCCACGTCGGGGCGATATTGGCTGGACGGAGCTCCCGTGGAAGGGCTTGATCGCGATCAGCTGGCTGAGATCCGAAATCAGAAAATTGGCTTCGTGTTCCAAAATTTCAATCTCCTGCCACGCATGAGCGCCACGGAAAACGTGCAGTTGCCGCTGCTCTATGCAAGCGGCGATATAGGCGACGCCGACGAGCGGGCAAGGCGTGTCCTCACGCTGGTTGGCTTGGCGGGAAGAGAGCGGAGTCTGCCGACACAACTTTCTGGTGGCCAGCAGCAAAGGATAGCGATCGCGCGTGCGCTGATCAATGAGCCGGAAATCCTCCTGGCGGATGAACCCACAGGGCAACTCGATTCGCATACCAGCGCCGAAATTATGGGAATTGTTCAGAGGTTAAATCGCGACCATGGGATCACCATCGTCGTAGTGACCCATGCCGATGAAGTTGCGAAATTCGCGAGCAGAATCATCACTTTTCGGGACGGGCGGATTATGGACGACAGCCAAGGGATGGTTCGGGCAGATCACGCGGGGGCGGAAAGCTCGTATGCTCGCGCCGAGGCGTCGCGATGAAACGGCTCCTTTCATCCATGCGCATCGCTTTCCGGGCGCTTGAGGTCAACAAGCTGCGCTCTGCGCTCACCATGCTGGGAATCGTCATTGGTGTTGCAGCGGTCATTGCCACGGCGGCTATCGGTTCGGGCGCAAAGCAGCGCATTCAGCAGCAAATCACTAGCATTGGAAGCAACACCATCATTATCCTGCCGGGGAGCCTGACGAGTTCCGGGCTGCGAATGGGAACCGGCAATGCGGTAACCCTCTCGGAGTCGGATGCACATGAACTGCCCGCGCAGTGCCCCGACATCGCGCTTGCGGCGCCCGTGGTGCGAGGTGGGGCGCAAATCGTCTACGAGAACAACAACTGGGCGACAATCATTTTTGGGACTACTCCCGGTTTCCTTGAGGCGCGCGATCTGTCCGTGGCCGAGGGCTCCCCGTTTTCACAACAAGATGTGGATTCCGCCAACAAGGTCGCGTTGCTTGGGAAAACTGTCGTGACAAACCTGTTCGGTGACATCGATCCAGTGGGCCAATCGATTCGCATTAAGAATGTGCCATTCACTGTGGTGGGTGTCCTCGAGCCCAAGGGGCAGTCTCCGACCGGGCAGGATCAAGATGACGTGATCCTGCTTCCTATCTCCACCGCTAAACGCAAGGTGATTGGGATCAAGTCGGCCAATGCCGATGCCGTCGACTCGATTATGATGGAGGCCAAGAGCGGCAACCAGATCCAGGCAGCGCAGGATGAGGCCAAAGCACTTCTCCGACAGCGGCACCACCTAGCAGCATCGGAAGACGATGATTTCTCCATCCGCAATATGGAGGAGATCTTCGCCGCTCAAGAGGCATCTTCACACATTATGTCCCTCATGCTTGCAGCTGTGGCCTCGGTTTCCCTCATCGTGGGTGGCATCGGCATCATGAATATCATGCTCGTTTCCGTTCGGGAGCGGACCCGGGAAATCGGACTGAGGCAAGCTGTTGGCGCCAAGACTCGCGACATTCTGACGCAGTTTTTGGTCGAAGCTGTGACGCTGTCAGTTGCCGGAGGATGTGTGGGAATTGTTCTTGGAATCACGGCCGCCGCGATCATTTCGCATTTGGCAAGCTGGAGTACGGTCGTCAGCGTTGGTGCAGTGACGCTCGCGGTTTTCTTCTCCGCTCTGGTCGGGATCGGTTTCGGCTACTACCCAGCTCGGAAGGCCGCCTACCTTGATCCAATCGAAGCTCTGCGCTTGGAATGATCGGAATGTCCCTTGGCGAAATCCATTTCGATAGGGATCTGCCGACACCCCGGTGGTGTGCCCGTCCGGGGAGAGGCGTTCCGTAATGTCAACCGGGACGAGAGTATGGCGAAGATCAAAGTCCACAATCTGGCCCTCTATATCTCCGTGCAGGAGAAATGAGGCGGGAAATTGTTTTAGGCTCGATCGCCTGCCATCGCAGATCGTCTCAGCAACAGTCGAAGACTTCTGAAAAAAGACCTGATGAAAAACGGCAGGCCATTTCCGTTGGGGGCTACACCTACAGAAACGGGCGTGAACTTCAGCATCTTCTCCGCGCATGCCAAAGTCCTACACTTGTTGCTTTTCGATAGCGAAGATGCCGCTCGGGCAAGTCGTGTCATATCTCTGGATCCGGCGGTAAATCGTACTGGCCATTATTGGCACCTACAGGTCCCTGGAATTTCGCCCGGGCAGGTTTACGCTTACCGCGCGGATGGCCCGTACGTACCCGAGTACGGATACCGCTTCGATCCCAACAAGGTGCTGCTGGACCCCTACGGTAGAGCAGTTAGCACTAGCCGTTATCGTCGCGCGGCAGCAGCCGACCGTAGCGACAACGAAGCTTTTTCCATGCGGAATGTCGTCGCTGATCTCGCACGCTACGATTGGGAAGGCGACCAGCCACTTTCGCTGCCGTTTCGTGAGACGGTGATCTACGAACTCCACGTTGGCGGGTTCACGCGCAATCCCAATTCGACAGTATCGGAAGAGACGCGAGGAACCTATGCGGGTTTTGTCGAGAAGATTCCTTACCTGAAGGAACTTGGTATCACAGCCGTGGAGCTAATGCCGGTATGCCAGTTCGATTGGCAAGATGCTCCCGCAGGTCTGGAAAACTATTGGGGATATAGCCCGGTGAGTTTCTTCGCTCCGCATTTTGGCTACAGCTCCAGGCAGTCGCCGTTGCACTGCCTCGACGAGTTCCGGGACATGGTAAAGGCCTTCCATCGCGCCAATATCGAGATCATTCTGGATGTGGTTTATAACCACACGGCCGAAGGGGGAGAAAGCGGCCCGACGATATGTCTCAAAGGGCTTGATAACAGCCTGTATTACATGCTTTCTCCCGATCGCAGTAAATACGCAGACTTTACAGGAACCGGAAACACCCTGAACGCCAATCAATCGATCGTGCGCCGCCTGATCGTTGACAGTTTGCGTTATTGGGTTTCCGAGATGCATGTAGACGGGTTTCGCTTCGATCTCGCTTCGGTACTCAGCCGTAATGAGAGTGGCATACCCATCGGCAATGCCCCTGTGTTTTGGGACATTGATTCCGACCCCGTGCTCGCCGGAACCAAACTCATGGCCGAGGCTTGGGATGCGGCTGGCGCCTCTCAGGTAGGTTCCTTTTCGCGGGACCGCTGGACGGAATGGAACGGACCCTTTCGCGACACCGTGCGCTCTTTCCTCAAGTCGGACCGAGGTAAGGTGCTCAGTCTGAGGCGCTGCCTTTTAGGAACACCGGATATCTATGCAACTGGCTCGCCCCCGCTGGAACAAGGCGTCAATTTCGTGACCTGCCACGATGGCTTCACGCTGAATGATCTTGTGTCTTACAACGATAAACACAATGAAAGGAACGAAGAACGGAATCGCGACGGAATCCGAGACAATCTGTCCTGGAACTGCGGATGGGAAGGGCCAACGGAGGATTCTAAAATCGAGGCTCTTCGAGAACGCCAGATTCGGAATGCGTTTATGCTCACTTTGCTTTCTGCCGGTATACCCCTGCTTTCGATGGGAGATGAGGTGAGGCGGACGCAGAAAGGCAACAACAACGCGTACTGTCAGAATAATTGTATCAGCTGGTTCGACTGGGACTTGTGCCGCAAGAATGCGGGTCTCCACCGATTCGTTTCTATGTTAATTCGGCTTCGAAAGCGCTTTGCCTTGAATTTTCGCGGGAAGCCTATGTCTTTGAGTGAATTCCTCGCGCAAGCGCGAATCGATTGGCATGGAGTGAAGTTATTCAGTCCCGATCTATCGGAGGATTCCCATACGCTAGCGGTGGCAGCATACATAGAAAATGGACCTCGGTTTCACCTCATGCTCAATGCATTCTGGGAGCCTTTGAACTTCGCTGTTCCTCCCGCGCCTGAAGACGGAACCCATTGGGTCCGTACGATCGATACTTCTCTTCCATCTCCGAACGATTTTCCGGATACTCCTCACGAGCCGGTACAGGACAACTATCTCGTTCAGCCGCGTTCGAGTGTTCTGCTGTTAACTTCGGCAACGCAGGCAAGAAGTCCTCGTCCGACCGAAATGCCAGCGGAGGAATAGGTCTGAAGTGGCTTGGCGAGGTTCAGCCGGGAGACGAATCTTCTGCATGTTGAGGAAGGGGAACTGCGTCTTCAGCGCTAAATCCGCACTGAATTCACGGCATGAACACCGAACGATTTCATCAGAGCGCCCCAGCATGCGCCAATGTGCTGCTGCGCCGTTCGGCAGCAGCCACTCGCAGAGCAGTCTTGATTGCCGTATCGGGATTCAACGAAATCGAATCAATGCCTTGGTCCACGAGCCATTCAGCGAATTCCGGGAAGTCGGAAGGCGCTTGCCCACAGATCCCGATGGGCTTTTTTGCTTGGTTGGCTGACCGAATCGCGCTAGCGACCATCCTGCGCACCGCCGCGTTGTTTTCATCGAACAGATGAGCGACGGTCGCCGAATCACGGTCGAGGCCAAGCGTAAGCTGGGTAAGATCGTTCGAGCCAATCGAATAGCCATCGAAGATCTTCAGAAATTCATCCGCGAGGATTACATTGGCCGGAATTTCGCACATGGCATACACCTCGAGCCCGTTTTGGCCCTGGGACAGCCCATTGTGCGCCATTTGCGCAATCACACTTTTCCCTTCTTCCAACGTGCGGCAGAACGGGATCATCACTTTGACATTCGCGAGCCCCATCTTGTCCCTCACGCGTGCCAGTGCGGCGCACTCAAGTGCAAACCCCGGGGCGTAGCGCGGATCGTAATAGCGTGATGCCCCCCGAAACCCGATCATCGGATTCTCTTCCTTCGGTTCGAATTCCGCGCCGCCGAGCAACCGCGCATACTCGTTGGTTTTGAAATCGCTCATCCGAACGATCACTGGTTTTGGATAGAATGCTGCGGCAATCGTAGCCACTCCCTCGCTCAGCCGCCGCACGAAGAACTCACGGGGAAGTTCCTCGCCGATCTTCGCCCGAATTTCGTTTACCGCCTTCAAGTCCTTCACATTCGGAAATTGGGAGAGTGCCATGGGATGGACCCCAATGTGATTCGTAATGATGAACTCGAGCCGAGCTAAGCCCACGCCTTCATTCGGAATGGCAGCCAAATGAAATGCCTGGCCGGGATCCCCCACGATCAGCATCACTTTCGTGCGAGTCTTTTCCAGCGCGCTTGCCTCTATGTTCTCGACTTCAAACGGCACGCGCCCATCATAGACGTGCCCTTCGCTGCCTTCCGAGCAGCACACCGTCACATCCTTGCCCGTTGCAAGGACCCGCGTTGCGTTTCCCGTCCCGACGATGCAAGGAATCCCAAACTCGCGCGAAACAATCGCGGCGTGTGCCGTCCGTCCACCCTGATCGGTCACAATCGCCGCAACACGTCTCATCACCGGTTCCCAGTCGGGGTCTGTATTCTGCGCAATCAGCACTTCGCCGGGCTGGACCTCCTGCAGCCTGCTGATCTCCGTCACTACGTGAGCGCGCCCCACGCCAATCTTCTCGCCGACCGCCTGCCCCACCACCAGCGGCTTACCCGCCTTGCCCCTCAGGTGGTACACCTCGGCGGAAGCCCGAAGCGTTTTGGCGGAATGTACCGTTTCCGGCCGCGCTTGGACGATGAACAGCTCGCCAGTCATACCGTCTTTAGCCCATTCGATATCCATCGGCTGGGGATGCTTGGCGATATCGGAGTAATGCTGTTCGATCAAGCAAGCCCAGCGCGCGAGTGTGAGAACATCCGAATCAGCCAGGCAGTAGCGCGCGCGGTCCTGCGCGGTCGTAGCTTCAGTTCGAGTGGAGCGCGTCCCCGTCGCATATACCATCCGAACTTCCTTCGATCCCAGGCTCCGTCCAACGATCGACTCGTACCCGGCGCGAAGCGTCGGCTTAAATACGCGCCATTCGTCCGGCGTGACGACGCCTTGCACAACCAGTTCGCCCAGACCATATGAGCCGGTCACAGTGACCACGTCACGAAAGCCGGATTCAGTGTCGAGTGTGAAGATCACGCCAGAAGAGGCTAGGTCTGACCTCACCATGGGCATAATGCCCACCGAGAGAGCGACTTTGAGCTGGGGGAAGCCTTGACGAGCTCGATAGCTGATCGCCCTGTCGGTGAAGAGCGAGGCAAAGCACTGGTGGACCGCGCGGAGAAGCGCTTCTTCGCCACGTACGTTAAGAAATGTCTCGGCCGCGCCAGCAAACGAAGCTTCGGGAAGGTCTTCTGCGCTGGCCGAAGATCTTACGGCCAGCTCGACCTCTCGTCCGATTCGTGCGACGAGCGCGCCGTAGGAATCGCGAATCGCGGACCGGAGGACGTCCGGCAAAGGCGTTTGCAAAATCTGGGTTCGGGCCTCGTGTCCTTTGGCAGCGAGCTGTTCAAGATTCTCCGGATCAAGTTTCGCGAATAGATTCTCTAGCTTTGCACGCAAATGTTCTTCTTCAAGCAGCCGCCAATATGCATCCGTTGTGACTGCGAATCCGTCTAAAACGCCAACCCCTTTCGGCTTGAGCGCGCTGAACATCTCCCCGAGCGAGGCATTCTTTCCGCCGACTCGTGCGATATCGCCCATGCGAATCTCGGAAAAGTCCGCGGTGTATGTCGATTTCATTGCGACTCCTTACTTTCCGTGAGTGGGGACTCTCGAATCACTTCGACTGAGCAGTGAGCATGCATCGCAACGGCTTCGGAAACGCTGCCTAGCATGAACCTATCGATCCCGCGGTAGCCATGCGAACCGACTACAATTAGATCGGTGCCCCAGTTCTTCGCCTGATCCAATATGACCTGCTTCGGGTCACCTACAGGAAGAGACTCAATTTCAATTGGTTTGATGCCTTCTCCTGTAAGTACCTGCCCCGCGCGCGCCACAGCCTCCTCCGCCTGGTTTCGCGCCTCTTTCTGAAGCGTGTCAGTGACCTCGGGAGACGGATAGTAAATCGGAGCGAGAGATATCGTCTCACCGAGGGGAACCATAAGTGGAATAGCGCTGACGAGGCGTATCTGGCTTCCAGTGGGCCACGGGCGGCAGGCAACCGACCTTACTCCGGCCATTGAGCATTCCGAGCCGTCGACGGCAACTAGAATTTTCATCGCCGTCGAAACTGCGGCGGAATCCAGAGCGGGGCGCCGGACAATTTCAACGGAGCACGGCGATCTACGCAAAGTGGCGTGCGCAACGCTCCCGAGCAGGAACCGCGCCAAGCCGCCAGCGCCGTGCGCCCCAACCAGCACAAGATCAGCACCCCATTCCTTCGCGTACTCTGCGATAGCAACCCGAGCGTGGCCTTCCAGTACCTTGACGGTGGCTTGCACTCCGGCTTTGCACAGCTTTTCGGAGGCCGATTTGACTAAGCCTTCCGCAGATTGCTTCATGGCCTCGATGAGCGCTGCGCTGCTGGGCAGTTGTGCCCAGTCTACAACGTGAAGGGCGCAAGCAGTTGTGGCGGCCGGCCACGGCCGCTTGGTGACTTCATCGATGACTTGCTGTGATGGCTGGGAATAATCGATGGCCACCAGGAGTTTCATGTTTCCCCTCTAGAAATTACCCATTCCTTTTGCAATTTACGTCCGCTTGCTCGCGTTGACTGTGACCCAAGTCACATACGCGACTTGCGCGGCACGATACAAGAAAGTTGTAACTCATGATGAGGTGAAGTTGACATGAAACGAAATCACGTAATGCCCGCCGTTGCGATTGTCTTTGGCGCATCCGTAGGGGTAATTGAATTCTATTTCGTGAGGGAACTCGTCGCCGCCTTGCTGATGTTCAGCATTCTTTTTGCCATTGTGGGCACGGGGTTCCTGATTTTGATTGCGGCTGAGAAGTTGGCTGTGAAAGGGATGACCCAGCTTGAACCGCGCTTTGCGTATGTTCGAGCGCGGACCGCTGCTTCGTTCCACAGGCATCGCGATCCGTTGGTTGGGAACTCGCGGTGAAATTGAAGACGCCGTCAAGAGCGGATATGCCGGGCGGGACTGCCTCAATGTAACGTCTGCAATGGCACGTCGCCCGTCGAAAGGGATCGGGAAAGTTGGCTTCATGGAGAAGCCGGTACCAAAAGACCCCGGACCTAGCGCAATCATCAAGGCGACCAGGGCACTCGTTTGAATCCTTGCGCTCACCGATCGCGCCCGTGGCGGTTTGCTGCATCACGAGGTGATCGGCAGAGGAGAGAAAGGCCGAAGCTATGATGAGAGGATTACGGACTTCATTTTTCTTGTTCGCTTTTGGTCTGCTAGTAATCGCGTCTGCGTGGGCACAAGATTCGCATCGAGGGCGGCCGGGCAGCATCAATTATGTCGAAGGTAAGGCCTCCATTGGCACGCAAGATTTGGGGCCAAACTCCCCGGGCTCGGTCGAGCTAGAAAAAGATCAGACACTCACTACTGCTGCCGGCAATGTGGAAGTCTTGTTGACACCGGGAGTGTTCCTGCGGGTCGCGGACAACAGTTCCGTAAGGATGATCTCGTCCGACTTGGCCAATACGGAAGTCGCCGTCGAGAAGGGTCGCGCAACCGTAGAGGTCTTGGACACTCACAAAGAGAACAACATTCGAATCAGCTTGAATGATACGAGCACGAAACTGCTGAACAAGGGTCTCTACGACTTCGATGCAGATCACAACCAAGTTCGCGTGTTTAAGGGAAAAGCGGATGTATACGCTGGAGATCAGAAGGTTAGTCTCACAAGCCAGCGCGAACTCACGCTAGCTGGCAGCGGCAAGCTCAAACCGCAGAGCTTTGACACGAGGCAGTACGAAGATGATTTCTTTCGCTGGTCCGCTTTGCGATCCGGGTACTTATCAGAGGCTAGTGTCGATGAGGCACGCCTCTATGTCGGCACCGGACCCGGCTGGTATGCTTCCGGCTGGTACGGCCCGGGTTGGTACTGGGATCCCAATTTCTTTGTTTTTACGTTCCTTCCTGCTGACGGAATCTTTTACAGTCCCTTCGGCTGGGGCTTCTATTCGCCAATTGTGGTTTACCGGTCGCCTTTCTTCTATTACGGCTATTACGGTCGGCCTCACCGCTTTCAGGATTTCCACTACCCTTACGGGCACGGCTTCGAGCCGCGCGGCGGATTCCGTGGAGGCGGGTTCCACAACCCTGCTCCCGGAAGAGGCCGGCGCTAAGGCCGTAACTGAGTTGCGGCGGCAAGGGTGCGTTGGCGCGAACGACAACGCAGACAAATGGCATAAGGTTTTCAGCGGCTGCGTTGCGTGCTGAGAGTTGTCATAGGCGCATATGAGTGAACCGGCCAAGGTCGCGTATTTCTCAATGGAGATCGCGCTCGATCCATCGATCCACACTTACAGTGGTGGTTTGGGAATACTTGCTGGCGATACTCTCCGCTCGGCTGCCGATCTAGGCGTACCCATGGTGGGAGTCACGCTCGTGCACCGCGAGGGATATTTCCGGCAGAGTTTGGATGGGAAAGGAAACCAGACAGAGGCGGATGATCCATGGCGTCCCGAGGAGTTGCTAAACGAGGAGGGAGCAACCGCTAGCATTGCAATCGAGGGCCGTGACGTGCGTATTCGCGCGTGGCGATTTTCCCTTGAGGGCGTTTCCGGGCACGTCGTCCCAGTCTTGCTTCTCGATACAAATATTCCCGAGAACGGTCCCTGGGATAGAGCCCTCACGGATCACCTCTACGGCGGTGACGATCACTATCGAATTTGCCAGGAGGCGGTCTTAGGCGTCGGGGGGTGCGCGATCCTGCGTGCCTTGGGCTATACGGAACTCAAAAGTTTTCACATGAATGAAGGTCATTCTTCGTTTCTGGCTTTGGCATTGCTGGAACGACAGCTTGGTCGCCCCGACTTGAACACCGCAACGGAAAGCGATATCGAGGCGGTCCGCAGCCGTTGCATCTTCACTACGCACACTCCCGTCCCAGCCGGCCACGATCAGTTCCCGAGCAGCCTGGTGAATCAGGTGCTAGGAGCGCACGTCGGTTCGCTGCTCGATTTCGTTCACTGTTGTCCCCAAGGCGTTCTGAATATGACTCTGCTGGCCCTTCGCTTTTCGCGGTACATCAATGGAGTGGCCATGCATCACGGTGAAATCTCCCACGACATGTTCCCTGGTTATCCGATTCACGCGATTACGAACGGCGTGCATGCCCAGACCTGGACATCCCCGCCTTTTTGCGAGCTGTATGATCGGCATATTCCTGAGTGGCGCTATGACAACCAGTATTTCCGATATGTATTTGGGATTCCACTGGAAGAAATTGAGCGGGCACACAAACGTGCAAAGAGCATTCTTTTCGCTGAGCTTAAAGCGAAGGTAGGAGTTCAACTGAACGAGACAGTGATCACTCTCGGTTTTGCTCGTCGAGCGGCTGCGTACAAACGTGCGGATTTTCTGTTTTCGGATCTCCAACGGCTGAGAGGAATTGCTAAAACCACTGGACCGCTTCAGGTCGTGTATGGCGGGAAAGCCCATCCACGCGATGAAGACGGCAAGGCACTCATACGACGAGTATTCGAAGCGGCTGAAGCCCTGAAGAGCGATCCCATACGGGTAGTCTATGTGTCCGATTACGACTGGCGATGGGGGCGACTCATCACGAGTGGAGTGGACCTTTGGCTGAACACACCGCAACGGCCCTTTGAAGCATCGGGAACGAGTGGCATGAAAGCGGCCCTGAATGGCGTGCCCAGCTTGAGCATTCCCGACGGCTGGTGGCTCGAAGGACATTTAGAGGGTGCTACGGGATGGGACATCGGCACTTCAGAAAACGTTACGGAAGACACTCTGCGGGAGACCGGCTCGCTCTATGACAAACTGGAGTCCACCATCTTACCCATGTTCTACCGTGCGCCAGAGAAATTCGCTCAAGTCATGCGTGCAACGATTGCCGTGAACGCCTCATTCTTCAACACCCAGCGCATGCTGTCGCAATATCTCCGCAACGCGTATCAATCAATCGAAATCGATCTTTCAGCGGCCGAGGCCGAGGTCCGGGACAATTGCTCCAACCGCAAGTCCTGCTAACGCAATCTGATCATCAGTACCCGCAACCACGGGAAAGAGTGAACACCAAGACTTCTCCTTACCTAGCTATAGGATTGGGTGTCGTTTCCATCGCTTATGGGCCGCATCTGCAATCCATACAGCCGGGATCGCGAGCAAGGCCGAAAGGTACCCCGCCCTGTTCGGTGGTGCCTGTCCCAATACCTTGGCAAGAGGAGCGAGATAAAGAAAGCTCGCCAACATTCCGGTTTCGCAGAGTATGGCAAGCACTAAGAAGCGATTTGAAAACCAGCCTAGCTTCCCAGGCCACAATGTTGCGCTCCGGCACGCGAATGCATTGGCCATCTGGCCTGCGACAACGGCGGTGAAAGCTGCTCCCGAAGCTGCTAGAAAAGCTGTCCCAGCCGGAAACGGCAGGCCGGGCCGCCATCCGCTAAAGAAAAGTGCGGCTAGAAAGGCGATCATCTCGATCACTGATTCTGTTAACCCTAGGACAACAAAAGCTCGGAATAGCAGAAAGCGATCCACGAGATGGCGTCCAGGCGGCGGCTGAGCAAGAGCTTGGGGGCTTGATGGTTCAGCTCCCAATGCCACGGCAGGAAGGATATCCGTCCCAATATCCAAGGAGAGCACTTGCAGAACGCCGAGCGCCAGCGGAAAACGCCCCCCGGAAAGTGCCCAAATGACAAAAGGAGTCAACTCGGCAACGTTGTCCGTCAGGTGATAGGTGAGAAACCGCCTCGCATTGGCGAATGTGGTTCGGCCTTGCTCGATGGCTGCAACAATGGTTGTGAAATTGTCGTCCAGCAGCACCAGGTCTGCCGCTTCGCGCGCCACGTCGGTGCCCGAGAGACCCATGGCCACGCCGATGTCCGCTTCGTGAAGGGCTGGAGCGTCGTTGACGCCATCACCGGTCATGGCAACCACATGTCCGCGTTTGCGCAGAGTATGGGCAATCCGTAGTTTCTCCTCCGGTGAAACGCGGCTAACGATGATGCCATCACGATCCATCAAGGCCCCGAGAATTTCTTCATCCTGCGGCAGATCCTTACCCTCGACCACCAAGTCGTCTGAAACCCACAATCCCACCTCGCGAGCGATGGCGCGCGCGGTCCTTGGATGGTCTCCCGTGACCATGGCGACGCGAATTCCTGCGCGCCGGCACGCAGCAATAGAATCGGCAGCGCCCGATCGGGGCGGGTCTTCGATACCGATTAAGCCAAGCAGGGTTAAGTCAGCCTCGATTAGCTCGGGCGTCTGGGGGACTTTCACAGCATCGAGGTCGCGGACCGCAATCGCGATGACTCGTAGGCCACGCTCGGCCATCTGTGAGACAGCTTGTTCTGCGCCGCCGATTTCGCGGCAGCGTTCTAAGACTGCTTCAGGAGCGCCTCGCACAATGGCCCGATGGTCTACTATCAGAGACATTCGGCGTCGCCGAGGGTCGAAAGAGAACCGACTTGTGAGTGGCCAAGCTGCTTCTTCGGCCTGAATATCCACACCAAGGCGGCGGGCGAGAACATTGAGCGCCGCCTCGAGCGGATTGCCTTGAGCGATCCAGCGGTCCTTGCGCAAGACAGCTTTGCCGTTCGAGTACAATGCCGCCGCCGAAGCGAGTTCGCGCAATTGCGGTAGTAGGCCCTCGTCGGCGGGGACATGGCCTGTCGGATCGTAGCCCGCTCCTTCGAGACATGCTTGGCCTCGTGGCGTCCAGACTTCGACAACGGACATTTCGTTCCGCGTTAGAGTCCCTGTTTTGTCGGTACAGATGAAGGTTGTCGAGCCAAGCGTCTGAACCGATTCCAGGCGCCTCACCAGGGCCCCGCGCGCTGCCATTCTCTGCGCTCCCATGGCCAGCGAGAGCGTCACTGTCGGAAGCAGACCTTCGGGAACAAGGGCAACGGTTACCCCCAAAGCAAAAAGAAAACCATCGGTGAGTCGTATTCCTACGAGCAAGGCAATGAGCAGGAACACGGAGCCGACAATTACAGAAACCAATGCGATGACCCGTACGACCCGGTCCAACTCGCGTGCAAGTGGAGTTTGAGGGCGGCGGGCGGCTGCAGTCATCTGCGCGATCTCGGCGAGACGAGTTGAATTCCCGATAGCGGTTACAATCGCAACGGCCTCTCCTTCTACTGCGAATGTGCCCGCGAAAATAATTTCCCCGACTTGGGGAGCCGTAGGAACACTCTCACCTGTCAGCGTGGATGTATCGATCGAAAGGCCATGGACTGTAGCCAGGCGCATATCCGCACAGATGCGGTCTCCTGCAGTAACAACCACTACATCATCCGATACCAGATCAATGGCATCGACGGCCTGGCGCATTCCGTCCCGTACGACAGTCGCGTGGCGCGGTAGCAAATCGCGAAGGCGCTCGCCAGCTTTCTCCGCACGGTATTCCTGGATGAAGGCGAACAGACCATTGAGCACAATGACGACGAAGATTGCGAACCCGAGTTGGGGCATGCCCGCGAGAATTGCAAGACCTCCGGCCACCCAGAGCATGACTGCAAAGAAATGAACAAGCTGGAATAAAAAACGCCGCCAGAGCGGCAGATGTGGCGGGCGCGGCAGGAGATTCCGGCCACAGCGCTTGCGGCGTTCCTCTACTTCTTCAAGGCTCAGTCCTACAGATTCAAACGGACTGACGGTATCGCCGCCGGTTGGATGGAGGGATTGCCCCAACACCGGTGTAGCGGCCCGTATTTCGAAGTCGGATGCCATGGGGTCAGAGTCGAATGCTGATTTTCGTGCCGTCTTAAGCGGCGCGGCCTTCCGTCACGATTCGGTGTCTGGAATTTCGTCCAATTGGGACAACCAGGCCGTCGCTTCTGCATCACTTGGCGCCCGGTAGTCCCCGCGTGGCGATAGCGATCCGCCCGATCCCACTTTAGGAGAGTTGGGTATAGCGCTGCGCTTGAACTGGCTGGACTCGAAAAATCGTTCGAGAAACACTTTGAGCCAGCGCTTTATCTCACCAATCCCATACTCGTGCCGCTTTGATTCCGGTACATCCGGCCAGACTCCCTGCTTGCGATCATGCCATGCCGACCATGTTAGGAAAGCTACCTTCGGAGGCGCATAGCCAAAGCGGAGGGTGTAATAGAGGTGAAAATCCTGCAGTTCATAAGGCCCAACGACCTCTTCTGCGGCACGCTCCGATTCCTCTTGTGATTCATCCGGCACGAGTTCGGCAGTTATCGTTGTTTCCAAAACTTGGCTAATGATCGCAGCGACCTCGGAGCCGAGCTGTTTCGTATTCCCTACCCAACGGAGCAGATATTGAATCAGCGTTTGCGGCACGCTGGCATTCACATGGTAGTGCGTCATGTGGTCGCCCACGCCGTAGGTGCAATAGCCGAGAGCAAGCTCACTCAAATCGCTCGTTCCAACGACCAAAGCGCCATTTTGATTGGCCAACCGAAAAAGATGACTGGCCGGCTCGCCGGCCTGCACATTCTCGAACGTCGCGTCAAAGACCATATTTTCCTCCAGCCATAGCTTCATTTTCACTAGCGACGCCGGGCCCCTCTGTGATGCTGGTCACGGCAGGAGAAAAAGGGCGGGAGAATAGGGAGGCGCATCCGATGGTTCAGCCAGCGGCAGAGGATCGTGCTAGTCACGCAGACCAATTCGCATTTCGCCGATTAGGATTGAGGCCCGCCGGCTTTCGTGACTGAACTAAGCGGCTGGAGAGGAGCCGTGCGGGACGGGCCGGAAAGGGCGACTCGTTCTGTCATGAATCCCGATCTGGTGCTGACCCGGCGGCTAGAACTTTTTGTTTCGAGGGATACGCACGATTTCCACTGAACAAGCTGCATGGCGGCACAAATTCCGCGACGCTACCCATCAAGAACCGATTCAAGCCCTTTCGTCCGTGCGAGCCTAGGACGATCAGGTCAGCACCCCATTCAGCGGCATGGTCAATGATCTCGCCTCGATGGTCGCCCTCCTTTACCAGAGCATGCACCTTGAAGCCTGCTTTGCGCATCAATTGCTCGGTGCGCGTCACCAACTCTTCACCGTGACTGCGGAGTTGCTGTTCAGACACCTTGAGTTGCTCGATGTCGCCTGACCGAAACTCTGGGGCTAGAAGCAGAGGTTCGACGACATGCAACACGCACACCTGTGCCTGGTCCGGTCTCATTTGCCGGATCACATCTGCGCAGCAGCTTCCGAGAATTCTGAGTCGTCGATGGCCAGCAGTATCTTCACCATCCTCTCGTTTGCTTCCTCTCCTATGGGGACATAACTCGGCCTACCTACTACGATCTCTTTCGGAGACATCAAAACAAAGCAAAGCGAGCCATCATGTTGCCCGCCATGCTTTGTTTCACAATTCACTGTGCGGCGAAAGCAGTGTTTTAGGCACCGGCCGTTTTCGACTTTCCCGCAGCCCTGATCTCGATACGTCGCGGGAGAGCTGCCGCGGACACTGGCGCACTGATCTCCAGCACTCCGTTGTTGTATTCCGCGGTAATCTTTGATGCATCGGTCCCCTCGGGCAGCGTGAGGGTTCGCTCGATCGTGCCGTAGCTCATCTCGCGACGCAGGTAATTAACATCCTTGCTCTCGCGACTTTCCTTGCGCTCCGCACTGACAGCAAGGGTATTGCCCTGCACGTTCAACTGCACGTTTTGGGGATCGACTCCGGGTAGGGCGAGGCGAACGTGGTAATTCTTGCCCTCTTTGTCTACCCAGGCTTCAATGGCGGGGACCTCGGGGGCCGATGCGACCAGCCGAGCAGTAGCCCACGGCTGCTCATTGAGCAGACGGTTGAATAACTCATCGAAATCACGGCGAACATCAAACAGGTCTCCAAAGAAGCTTTCACGCCTTGCCAGATTGTTCATATGTCTTCTCCTTTTTATTGAATCTGTCGGGATTACCGACGAAATCGACCCCTGACCTCCGGCCCGCGATCGGCGGGGTTCCGCAGGTAAACTGCCGCCCAATTAGGATGCGGCTGTAAGTGCCCGAACATTTTCATACGCAAGTTCCCGGAGCCGCCTTGGAGCGATGCGAAATTGGCTTCGGATCTTTTTCAGCGTTTGGTCTAACACCTTGGCGAATTCCGGTGGCCGCAGAGCGGGCGCCCCAAGGCATTTCTCACCGTCCTTCATCAAGGGCAGCCACCAGCAGCCGTGTTCTACTGGAAGGGCATAAAAGGCGCTGCAATCGGACGTCCGCAACAGAGAGATCATCCGAAGAGCTTTCTGTACCGAATTCATACTCAGAATAAGCCGAAACTCGTATTTCTGAAACAACAGCACGCCTTCCTCGGCGGACGTAGCAAGCGAGCAATGGCAGCCTCGCTCCTCCAAATGCCACAATAGGGATGACGAGGCCCTCACATGTTCGCCCAACAAGAGAACCTTGACAGCCACTGGACTCATGGTCTCATCGATAGAGCGTATGGCTCGCGTCGCCGTTTGCATCAATGCCTTCAGGGCTTGCAGAATTGTTGGGAGCTGAGACTCAACAAATCGGAGGTAGCGGCTGGCTACGAAGCGAGCGTCGAGAATCCCGGGCACCTCGTTTTTTCACGCTTCGTGTCTGGCCGCTACCTCAGAACGAAGGATGGAAGCGTGCCAGTGATTTATTCGTTGTGTGCTTCTTTCTGGAAGCTGGTCAAGGTGAATGCCCATGTTCATCGGATTCTTGAGATCCGTTTTCCAGAGCATCTTTCCCATGGCACGTTCCATCCTCCGATGCGTTGTTTTTTACTGCGTTCGTTCGGAGCATGCTGTGATCCAGATCACCGCTGTTTGGGTGGCGCGATACAAAAATAGAAGGCGCGTGTCGATAGGGTTGCTCATGCCAACTTGGTGTTAGTATCAGCTTTTTCCCGATGCTCTGGGAGATCCTGCAAGGGCAATGAACACATCACCCGTTACACCCCAACCAAGACAAGATGGTTCGCATGTCCGTTCTTTCTATCATCTTGTCGGAGCCGGCGATGCGGAATTGTCTTGTCAAGGTACAGCCTGTTTTGTGGCTCGCCAGCTGAATTCGAGCCGTTGGTCAGCAGCTATTTCTCAAGACCAGCGCCTCTATTGCCTCGGCAATTGTTTTGCCGCTCCAGCATCGAGTAGCGATACCGGACGGCCGAGAATGAAAATCCTCTCCCGCGCACCGATCATCCTCGGCCCCATAATCGATGGCCCGATTTCGTCTCTTTCCGCATCCATCAAACTTCGCGGCTACCATGCGCTCGAAGAAGCGCTGAGGCGGTTACCCGTAGAGCTAATAGGCGCGATTGAACTTTCAGAGTTGCGCGGACGCGGCGGCGCAGGATTTCCAACGGGAAGGAAGTGGCGCGCAGTTGCCGCACAGAAGGGCTCGGAGAAATTTGTGGTCGCAAATGCCGACGAAGGAGACCCCGGAGCTTACATCGACCGCTTTCTACTCGAGGACGATCCGCATCGCTTGATTGAAGCGATGGCCATCGCGGGATACGCGGTCGGCGGAACTAAAGGCTACGTCTATTTGAGAAAGGAATATCCCCGCGCTCGGATAGTTCTTGAGCAAGCGCTTCTGGAGGCGCGGCGAGAGCGTTTCCTCGGAGAACGGATCCTAAGCAGCAATTTCTCTTTTGATATAGAACTGGTGATCGGGCAAGGCAGCTACGTTTGCGGTGAAGAAACGGCCTTGCTGAATTCGATTGAAGGGCGCCGGCCGGAAGTCCGGTTGAGGCCTCCTTATCCCTCCCAGTGCGGACTGTTTGAGAGGCCCACACTGATTAACAATGTAGAGACCCTTGCCAGCGTTCCCTGGATTATTCGCAACGGCGTCGAGGCGTTTCGGACTCTTGGTTTCTCGAACAGCCGCGGCACTAAAGTGTTGTCGCTCAATTCGTTGTTCCGGAATCCCGGCCTGTATGAAGTCGAGTTCGGGATGAGTATCCGCAAGATTGTGGAAGACTTAGGTGGAGGAGTGAACAGCGGCACATTGAAGGGCGTGATCATAGGCGGTCCGCTTGCGGGAATTATTCCACCTTCTCTGTTGGATACCCCGCTTGGATTTGAGGAACTCGCGAAGGTCGGCGCCAGCGTCGGTCACGGCGGCGTGATTGCCTTCGATGAGCACACTGCGATCGCGGAATTAATTCACCACGTCTTCGACTTTGCTGCCTATGAGTCTTGCGGCAAATGCACGCCGTGCCGCCTGGGCAGCCGCCGAATCGAGCAAATATTCCGGGAAATAGTCAAAACCGGGCATGCTCCGGCACAGGAAAAGACAGAGGGCGGGAAGATTGTCTCCGCCCTGGCGATAACCAGTCTCTGTGGGCTTGGAACTGGGCTTGCTGAGTTTGCCCGAAGCGCGTTTCGCTACTACGCCGAGGAATTGGAACCTTGCTTCAGGTGACGATCAACGGGCAGGCGCATCAGCTTCAGGAGGCACTTTCCATTCTCCAGACTCTGCGCTCGCTTCAAATTGAAATACCGGCGATCTGCTACGACGAGCGCATGAAGCCTTTTGGCGGCTGTCGACTGTGCGTCGTGCGGGTGAATGGCAGCACGCGGCCCGTGATTGCCTGCGACACAAAGATTTCCGACGGCATGCGTATCGAAACCGATTCCGCCGAACTTGAAGAGTGGCGGCGGTCGCTGCTCAGGCTTTTGGCACAGCAGTATCCTTCTGAGGCGCTGCGTCAGTTTCCCGATAACGAGTTCCACCGCCTCATTCGCGCTTACGGTCTTGAAGGAGAATGTTCAGGCCGCGGGTTGCCGGATCTCGTAGACGAGTCGAATCCCTACATTCGTGTGGACATGTCGCGGTGCATTTACTGCTACCGCTGCGTGCGTGTCTGCAACGAGGTGCAAGGCCAATTTGTTTGGCAGGTCTGGAATCGCGGTGATGCTACGCGGATCCGCCCGGATTCGGGAACTACCTTGCGAGAGAGTTCCTGTGTGAGCTGCGGCGCATGTGTGGACACATGTCCCACCGGAGCACTGGAGGACAAGACCATCCTGTCTTTAGGGATTCCGACCGACTGGACAAGGACCACTTGCGCCTACTGCGGAACCGGCTGCGAAATGAACGTGGGTACGCGTGATGGGCGGATTGTGGTCATCAAGCCGGTGCTCGATGCTCCGGTTAGCCATGGCCATCTTTGCTCAAAGGGGCGTTATGCATTTGACTTTGTGCGTGCCGCAGACCGCGTGACTCGACCCCTGCTTCGAGTCGCCGGCAAATGGAAGCCGGTTTCCTGGGAGGAAGCGATTTCGTTCACGGCAAATGCTCTGGAGCGGATGATCGAGGATCATGGTGCAGATAGCGTCGGCGTCTTAGGATCCGCCCGCGCCACCAACGAAGAGAATTACCTCGCACAAAAATTCGCTCGGGCGGTTATAGGCACGAACAATGTGGATTGCTGCGCACGTGTTTGCCACGCGCCTACAGCGGCGGCGATGAAATCAATGCTGGGCGCGGGAGCAGCCACCAATTCTTTTGACGACATCGAGAAGGCACGCACGATCCTAGTGTGCGGCGCGAATCCTACGGAGAACCATCCGATCGTGGGCGCCCGGATCAAACAGGCAGCATTGTACGGATCGCATTTGATTGTGATTGATCCTCGAAAAATTGAGTTGGCGTGCTACGCCACACTGCATTTGCAGCTCCGGCCAGGCACCAACATTCCCTTGCTGAACGCAATAGCCTGCGCGATTTTGGAAGAAAGTTTGTACGATCGTGATTTTCTAACGGAGCGTTCCTCCGGATTCGAAGAATTTCAGCGGTTTGTCCAATCCTGGTCTCCAGAGAGAGCCGGGGCCCTGTGCGGGGTAGATGCGAGACAGATCCGCGAGGCGGCACGCCTCTACGCGAGAGAAAAACCCTCGATGTGTATCCACGGTCTCGGCCTGACCGAGCATTCCCAAGGGACCGAAGGCGTGATGTGCCTCATCAATCTAGCGCTATTGACGGGGAATATTGGCAAGCCGGGCGCTGGTATCAATCCATTACGTGGGCAAAACAATGTCCAGGGGTCTGCCCACATGGGTTGTGAGCCCGGCAGTTTGACAGGCTCGGTGTCGCTGGCTGACGGCAGCGATCTTTTTTCACAGCTGTGGCAAGCGCCCGTTCCAGCTCAGAAAGGCCTCAACCTCCTCGACATGCTGGACGCGGCCGAAGGCGGGAAATTCAAAGGGTTATGGGCAATTGGCTATGACGTCTTTCTGACAAATCCCAATGCCTCTGTCTCAAGACGCGCTCTGGAGCGGCTGGATTTGGTCATCGTCCAAGATATGTTTCTGAATGAGACGGCTAGAGAGTTTGGCACAGTTTTCCTGCCGGCGGCTTCCTCGTTTGAAAAGGACGGCACTTTCATGAATGCTGAGAGACGCATCCAGCGGGTACGAAAAGCGATCGAGCCAGTCGGTGCATCGAAGCCCGATTGGGAGATCGTCTGCGACGTCGCGCGCGCCATGGGGAAGGGACATCTTTTCAGCTTCTCCTCCGCGGAGGAAATCTGGGATGAGATTCGTTCCGTTTGGAAGGCCGCCGCCGGTATTAGCTATGAGCGTTTGGAGCAAGGAGGGCTCCAATGGCCTTGTCCTTCAGAGGATCATCCCGGCACGCAGGTGCTTCACGTGTCGTCTTTCCCCGGTGAAAAACGCGCAGCACTCCGAGCCATCGAATATCAGCCCACCGCGGAAGTTCCGGACGACAAGTACCCGTTCACGCTGATTACAGGACGTAGCCTCTATCAGTTCAATGCGGGCACTATGACTTCGCGAACTCTCAATGCGCTACTGCGGCCGCAGGATTGCCTGGATATTTCAGTCGAGGACGCTCGAAAGCTCGAACTCTCTAACGACGCGCGTGTTCGAATCCGCAGCCGTTACGGCGAGGCGGTTCTTCCTGTCAGAATCTCGGCTTCTGTGCGTCCCGGCGAGCTTTTTGCCACCTTCCAGACGCCGGAAGTATTCTTGAATTATGTAACCAGTTCGCGCCGAGACCGCTACGTGAATACGCCCGAGTATAAGCTTACTGCCGTACGGCTGGAAAAAATCTAGGGGGCTGCTTGTCCGTGTGCGACTCTGTAAACCGTCTGCCCGAAGACAAGCATAATGCGATCGCGAAGCCCTATGACGATGTTGCCGCGTTTGTCCTCGCGGGGGGAGCCAGCACGCGCATGGGGTGCGACAAAGCCTTGCTCGAGCTGGACGGTATACCGATGCTTGTACGTACGATCAGGCTAGCAGAGCCTCATGTCGCATCCGCCGTCGTGGTCGGGCCGCCTGAGCGATACGCATTACTCGGATTAGAAATTATCCCCGATGGCTGGCCTGGTACAGGGCCACTCGGAGGGATTGTAACGGCATTGCACGCATCTTCGGCGGAATGGAATCTTATTCTTGGCTGCGATTTACCGCATCTCACGAAGGAATGGATCAAATGGCTGATTGCCTGGGCTCGGGAATCATCAACACAAGCCGTCGTGCCCGAGTCGCCGCGAGGACTCGAGCCGCTCGCCGCGATGTATCGCAAGGATTGTGAGCCGGCATTCAGGGGCGCAGTCAGCCGTGGTGTCAGGCGTATTTCGGCGGCACTTCAGGAGATTGTGTTCGAGAAAGTCACGGCGAGGCAATGGCGTGGGATTGAACCCGCGGATAACCTTTTCCAGAACGCGAATACACCGGGGGATTTTGCCGAAGCACAGCGCCGAATCACCCGTTAGGCCAAAGATTCGAAACATTGGCCGTGTAAGTCTTTCCTCTGCAATTGGGACTTCTGATATCGCACCCTGCTGTAAGAGAGCGGCGCCGCAATTTGGCGCCTATTTTCCTTTGTGAAGAAATCAAACCGCTTGCTGGTCTTGCGGAATCAGTTTTCCAAGCGATTTAGCATTGTGATTTATATCACTGTGCGGTTCTTTGGAGTTTGCCATTCTTCCGGCCATAGCGCTGGCCTCCGAGATCCTGCCGAATCGGGCCGCGGGACCGAGCCGGAATGGCCGATTGAGCCGAGGCCAGCACCGAAAATAAACTCAGGGAGGAAATAGCAGAAATGGCAGAAAGAACCCCGACCGCAGTACAACGCGCACAGGAGCCTACAACACTTAAGCCGGCGAAATTCGAGAGTCTGCTTGACCGGGTGAATGAAGTGTTTAACGACATCAGCAAGAGGGCCTTTGAAATCTTCGACGGAAACGGCCGGGTATTCGGCCGCGAACTCGATGACTGGCTAAAGGCCGAACGGGAATTTCTCCATCCAATTCACATCCAACTGGCAGAATCTGGAGAGTCGCTTGAGGTCCAGGCGGAGGTGCCAGGTTTCAGCGAGAAAGAACTGGAGGTCAGCGCGGAACCGCGCCGCCTGACGATCAGCGGCAAGCGGAAAACGAGCAAAGAGGAGAAGAAGGGCAAGACCGTTTACTCCGAAACGGGGTCCGACCAGATTTTGCGCGTGGTGGACCTTCCTGTCGAGATCGAGACAGACAAGGTCACCGCAGCGCTCAAGAATGGCGTTCTAGAGTTAACAATGCCCAAGGCAGCCAAGGCCCGCAGCATCCGCATCCAGCCGAAGGCAGCCCAGTGATCGCGTTACTCATCGGACGGCAGGCCCAGCGAATCGGGAAGGCACGGACTTCCGATCTCTGCCTGCCGCTTTAAATCAATTAAAGATAGCGATCTCATCACGAAAGGAGAAAGGCGCATGAAGGTTCGAGAGATAATGACGAAATCCCCGGCTTATTGTGGTCCTGATACGAACTTGGCCGCGGCTGTGGAAATCCTGTGGAATAAGAACTGCGGCATCCTTCCCATTGTGGATTCCGGTGAAAAACTCCTGGGTGTAGTCACCGACAGAGATATGTGTGTCGCCCTCGGCACCCGCAATCGACTCCCCAGTGAGATCACCGTTCAGGACGTGACAACGGGCAAGATCGTTTCTTGTAAGGCAGATGACGATCTTCGAAGAGCGTTGGCGGCTATGGCCGAAGCAAAGGTGCGCCGACTACCGGTCATTGACACTGCCGGAAAACTACTGGGAATCCTTTCAATGGATGATGTGGTCCTGCGCACTCAGACAGGAGACGTCAAGAGAGACGCCGAAGTTTCTGCTGAAGACGTCGTAAATACCCTAAAGAGTGTCTACACGCCACAGCCTCAGCGTGCTGGCCAGCAACAGATTGCCGCGGCATAGCTAAGCGGAGCAGCATCTCCAAGCCCCTCGATCGTGCAAGAAGTTTTTCTTCCGAATACTCCTCGAGGCGAGTTGGGCGTGCCGATTTGCTGGCCCGCTATAAGCTTTCGGGCTTGAGTGACCGCTGCAAGACCTGTTGGGTTGCCCGTTAGGACGAAACGATGTTAGCTACGCTGGAAGCGGAACGCTCGAACCGCAACGAGCACCCCAATGGCACAGCGGTTCATGCCGGCCGCCGCCGGCGTACCACGTTTGATCGCTCCAGCATCGCTCTGCTAACCGCGGCGGGAATCGCGCTCCATCTACTGCTTCGATTTGGATTGCACACTTCGCCTCCTATATTCCTCACGCCGTTATTTGTCGTTCTCGTCCTGGGCGGCACTCCTCTCCTTGTCGGGCTGGCACGCAGGGTGATCGCGCGGGAATTTGGATCAGACCTGCTGGCAGGCATAGCCGTCGTCACCTCTGTGAGCCAAAAGGAATATCTCGTGGGGGCCATCGTGGTGCTCATGTTATCGGGTGGCGGGGCGCTGGAAACATATGCTTCACGCCGGGCCTCCTTAGTACTCGATTTGCTGGCAAAGCGAACGCCCCTGACGGCGCATAGGAAAAGCGATCGGCAAATTCTCGACATTACCCTCGATGAGATCGCCATCGGTGATCTGCTGGTGGTGTATCCGCATGAAATCTGCCCGGCCGATGGGATTGTTCGAGATGGCCACGGCAGAATGAACGAAGCGTTCCTCACAGGGGAGCCTTTTGAATTATCGAAAGCGCCGGGATCAAGAGTGATTTCCGGAGCGATCAATGGAAACACACCGCTTACGTTCCGAGTGGAAAAGCTGCCCATCGACTCTCGGTACGCACGTATCATGCGAGTCATGGAGGAAAACCAGCAACGCCGGCCGCGCTTGCGCCGCCTCGGCGATCAACTGGGCGCATGGTACACACCCCTTGCCGTTGCTATCGCCTTGATGGCCTGGGGCGTCTCGAAAGAGCCACACCGTTTTCTCGCTGTGCTTGTAATCGCAACTCCTTGTCCTCTGCTGATCGCGATTCCAGTGGCGGTCATCGGCGCGATTTCGCTCGCAGCGCGGTCCGGGATCGTTATCCGAAATCCTGCAATTCTAGAGCAGGTTGATTCATGCAGGACGTTCATCTTCGACAAGACTGGCACGATGACGTATGGTCGCCCTTCGCTCGTGGAAATCGAATGTGCTAGGGGATTCGGAGAAGGCGATGTTTTGCGTGCTGCTGCTAGCATTGAACGCTATTCCCGGCATCCGCTCGCCCAGGCAGTTATAGAGGCGGCGGACCGCGCCCACCTTCAACTCCAGCCTGCATCTGAAATCCAGGAGCCACCCGGCGAAGGTCTACAAGGGCTCGTAGGCGGGCACCGAATTCTTCTCACTGGCCGCGGCCGCATCCAAGATCGGGCGATTGAGTTTCCGCCCGGGCAAGCTGGGCTCGAATGCTTGGTCTTTATCGACGGCGCCTTCGCGGCCACTCTGCGTTTCCGCGATTCACCCCGCAAGGAAGGGCGTAGCTTCATCGGACACCTGAAACCGCGTCACCACGTCAACAGGATCCTGCTCGTCTCAGGGGATCGCGACGTGGAGGTCCGCTATCTCGCGGATCAAGTAGGCATCAGTGAGATCCGTTCAGGCACGACTCCGGAGGAGAAAGTTGCAATTGTCCGGCAGGAAACGAACCAACAGAAGACTTTGTTTGTAGGGGACGGCACGAATGATGCTCCGGCAATGCTAGCGGCCACTGTTAGCGTAGCTCTGGGACCGGGCTCAGATGTCGCCGTCGAAGCTGCCGATGCCGTCATTTTGGAGTCCTCGCTGGGAAGGGTGGACGAACTCATTCACATCGGCCGCCGCATGCGTTCCATTGCTCTCTTGAGCGCCGTCGGCGGGATGGTGCTCAGTGCCTTGGGAATGTTTGTGGCGGCTTGGGGATTTTTGCCCCCCGTCGGGGGCGCGGTCGCCCAGGAGATTATTGACCTGCTGGCGGTATTGAATGCCGTCCGCGTCGCGATTCCGGTCGGAGAGCTGAAGGATTTTTGATCTTCTGAGATATTGTCGTCGTCCTTCGCTATTGGCTCTTACCACTTTTCGCGACCCAGCGTAGAGCGTGATTCTCTCTATTTCGCCAGGACGCCGGCCAAACTCAGCAGATGCTGATCAAGCTTCTTTCGCTTTCCAACAACGTCCGCTAAGGGCGTCGTCGCGATCTCTCCCCCCGAGAGGCCCACAAGCATTCCAAACTGGTCGTGCGCGATGCACTCCGTGGCCGCTGCACCCATCCGCGTCGCCAACAGACGATCAAATACTCCTGGTGTCCCGCCTCGTTGCACGTGTCCCAATTTAACGACCCGCAATTCAAAGCCAAGCCGCTCGCGGTGTTCCTGGAAATACTTGGTAAGGGCTTCGGCGTTATAGCAAGCTCCTTCCGCAACGACGACGATGGCGTGAGCCTTCCCGCGCTCGTAGGCCTCACGTAAATCGCAAGCCACAGACTCGGGATCGTTCTGCGTCTCCGGAAGGACGATACATTCGGCTCCGCCGGCTATGCCCGAGATCAGCGCGAGATAACCACAATCGCGGCCCATGACTTCGACCAGAAACGCTCGTTCGTGCGACGAAGCGGTAACCTTAATGCGGTCGATAGCTTCCAGAGCTACGTTCAGCGCGGTATCCACTCCGATGGTGATATCGGAGCCCCATAGATCGTTGTCGATCGTTGATGCAACTCCGACAACGGGAAATCCTTTTTGTGCAAGGGCAAAAGCGCCAGCTTGAGATCCGTCGCCGCCAATCACGATTAGCGCATCAACATCGCGTTCGCGTAGAAAGCGTATGGCCTTAAGCTGTGTTTCATCGGTTTTGAATTCAGGATAGCGCTTGCTGCCCAGGATCGTCCCGCCGTGTTGAATGATTCCGCCGACATCGCGGAGGCCTAGAGGAAGAAAGTCATCACTGGCTAGTCCAGCGTAACCGTGACGAACGCCGAAAGCCCCCCAGCCCTTATCAATCGCGGTGCGCACCGCCGCTCGCAAAGCGGCGTTGATCCCCGGAGCGTCTCCCCCGCTGGTCACAATTGCAATCTTCTTCATTAGCCTCGTCTCCTAAGCAGCGAATAATTATCCCCACAGAAATAGGCGAATGGGCCGTGACGCAAATCACATCTGTCTGAAAGCATCCGCTTCTGGGGACGCCAACACATTCCCAAACGGCGGCTAACGTTACCTCACTCATTTATGGCGGAGAATCACATTGTTGAAGGGTGAGCGACATCACAGACTGACATTCCGCGAAGACATAAATTGATCTGCAAATCGGAGTCCATTCAAGTGCACACTAAGAAAGAAATCCTCCTGGTCGATAACGACGACGCCATGCGTGTGGCTCTGGCGGAGGAATTAAAGCGATTGGGCCACGCGCCCATCGCCACATGGAGTGGAATTGATGCGTTGTCCTTGTTGGTATCGCGAAGCTTCGACGTCTTATTAGTGGATGTCTACCTTCCTGACATGTACATCGGCGATTTCTTGAAAAGTGTCTCGGAGCTTTCGGTTCGGCCTAAAATATGGGTCATGCAGGCAAAGCCCGCCCAGGACACACGCGTCTACGGATCACGGTATTATTCGGTTGTGGAAAAAAGCCAGGCGACCCAAGTCCTCCATCGGCTTGATGCGGGTATGAACGGTGACGTTGCAGGCTCGAGTGGGTGGACGCACTAAGGATCGTAACCGTCGGGCGCCCGTGACTTAGCTCAGCCAGGGCAGGCCCTACCTCACATTTCTTTCAGTTCTATAACATCGAGGGGTACGTTTCAGGAACCTCGCCAGCTTCCCAAGCGGAAGTGCGTTCTAGTGGCTCTAGGGCGCGCGTCTCGTCATAATGCAGTATAGCGTCGAATTGATCCGGAAGCTGAGCGTGAAAGTAGTGACTCACGCGTTCGGAATGCGGTAGATAAATGACGCCGATGGCTCGCTCTAATCGCGGCTCCTCGAGGAGTGATGTAGTCTTCCTCTTCCTATCCAGCAACAGCAGAAAATTGGGAATTCCCGCTTCATGAAACAGTGCCTCGTAGCTTCCTGGAAGCGCAGGCCGAACGTGCTTGCGTTCAGCCGGATTGTCCCAGCCGGAGGATGCTGTCACTGTACCTGTATACGTGGTGAACCCAACTAGAGTCGCTTCTTTGCCATAACGCTGGCGTACAAGTTGTCCGAGGTTCAGTTCTCCTCGCTGGCCCATTTCGGTCGCCCGGGCATCCCCGAGATGCGAATTGTGCGCCCACACGACCACTTTGGCTTGGCGCCCCAGGTGGTGTGCCAGCGCGTCCAAAGTCTCCGCCATATGGCTGTCCCGAAGGTTCCAGGAGGAGACCCGTTCGTGAAACATCGCGCGATAGTATTCTTCCGCATTTTTGACGAGGCGTGCGTTTTGTTCTGCGAAGAAGAACGCATCTCGGGCGACCCGACCGTCGCGACTAGCGAGATCGGCAGCTCGCCGCCTCATTTCCACCCATTGCCCGATGGCCTCGTTCTCACAGCTCTTACTGAGCCCGAAGGTGGCAGCGTATCCGTATGCTTGTGTATCCTCACCGAAATTCTCAAAGCAGGAATAACGGTATCGTGCACGGCGCGCCGCGTCGGGATCCACTTTGTCCAAAAAATCCAGCACGGCGCGAATGGAGGCATGCAGGCTGTAGAGGTCCAACCCATAGAAGCCTGCCCGTTTGGAATGGCGATGCTCGTTGTAATTGCGTAGCCAGCCAACGAAATCAAGGACGTCGGCATTGCGCCACATCCAGGCCGGAAATCTCTGGAAACCGGCAAGAGCATCGATGGCATCTTCGTCGTCGCTCTCAAAACGGACATATTGGTTGATGCGATATGCGTCGGGCCAGTCTGCCTCAACAGCGACCGCGTTAAAACCCTTTTCTGCAATCAGATGTTTTGTGATCTGGGCGCGAATGCGATAGAACTCGTGGGTCCCGTGCGACGCCTCGCCGATCAGAACAAAGCGAGAATCCCCGATTGCGTGGAGCAGCGGATTGAAGTCCGCATCTTTTCCGGTTAGCGGATCAGCGTCATGGCGGATCGCTTTCACAATGTCACGATCGTTCGTAGCCTGCATCTTGACCTCCTTCGGTACGACGAAAAGCCATCAGCGTGTGTTTTGCCCGGCCGCATCGCCGCGATAGTTCTGTTCAAGCGGCTGCCTCGATGCTCTGTCCAGCAATCGTGTTACTTCCTCGTCGGAAACTTGCGAGAAGTCGTCGTAGAATTGCCCGACCCCATAGAATGGCTCGGGAGTTTCCAAACAGACAAGCTCGTCAACCTCGGCCCTTAGCCGATCACATGTGGCGCGGGGTGCAACTGGAGTCGCAAGCACAAGAACGGCGGGATTCATCTGCCGAAGAGCTCGGATGGCCGCACGCATGCTCGATCCAGTGGCTATCCCGTCGTCAACGAGAATGACGGTAAGGCCGTTGACATCAAGCGGAGGTCGTGCTCCCCGATAAGCGTGCTCGCGCCGCTCCAGCTCCCTTTGTTCGTCCTTGGTGACCCGCGCGATATCCCGGATAGTCAGCCCCAGCGCTCCAATTGTGCTTCGATCGAGAATTCGGACACCGCCGCTGGCGATCGCGCCGAATGCCAATTCCTCATGGCCCGGAACACCGAGCTTTCGCAGCACAAAAATATCGAACGGCACCCTTAGTGCGGTGGCCACCTCGAACGCTACGGGAATGCCACCGCGCGGCACGCCCAACACAATTACGTCTTCACGATCAGCGTAGCTGTTCAAGTGCCGCGCCAGCAGCCGTCCAGCTTCTGTCCGATCTGCAAAAATCATGTGAGCACCTCAGAGCTGCGCGCCAATTCACGCCGGCGATTGAGCAACAGGATTTGATCCATCTCATGTGGCTGTCCGCAGTAGAAATAGTCCTTACTAAGCTCTATCCATGGGCACTGCTTGGGAGGTTGTGAAATCTGCCGCACCATCTCCGCAACCTGCTCCGAAGAATACTGACGAGCAACGTCTGCTTGAGCTACAATTCCGACACATCTTCCTCGATCATTTACGACGGGAATTCGTCGGATCTGGCTTTCTTGCATCAGGCTCGCACACCCTTGAACCGTGTCCTCCGGCTTACACGTCACTGGAACAGGACTCATCACATCGGCAACCATCACGGCGCGAGGATCCTTGCCGGGGGCGACGACTCCGCAGCAGAGGTCGCGGTCGGTGACGATCCCTTCAAGCAGAGGGTCCGATGTGTCCGCCACGACAACAATGGCGCCAACTCCGTGTTCTTTCATCGAGGAAGCAGCCACTTGCGCCGTGTCCCATGGCGTACACGACACAACCGGATAACTCATGAGGTCCCGAACAAGCATCACCTGCTCCTTGAATATCGATAGCGGTGATCCGGTTAGAACTCAGTGAACGGCATCACATCGGGGTGTGAACAAAGTCACAATTGCGGCGCGCAGTATTAAGGTTAGGCGGATCAGGCCGGAGTAGCAATTTCGTTCGGGGGAAGGCGAGCCACCGATATTCCGATCCCGTCGCCGCACGTTATAAAACGCTCCGGCCTCCAGTGGGTCGATGCCCCGAATCACATGCGATTTCTACTCACAAAAGCAACGTCACAGGTTTTGCCGATGCGTGCTATTTTCCAGAGGACCAGACGGCGAGTTGAACAGCCTCGATATTAGGCGAACACTGCCACTGTCCCCGGACGTGTATCACTGCTTGATCCAAGGTCCAGCCTTGGCACCAATGAAGGTAGGCAACCGCTACTGTGGGCGAGCGCGTGGCGCCTAGAGTGCAGTGCAAATAGACCAAATGGCTGGCGGACACGAGGTGCTCCAGTGCGCGAACGCATTCCGGAAGCTTCTCACGAAGGTTAACCGGATCGAAGTCCAGAACGGGAACCCGGCATAGCTGAATGCCTGAGGTTCTGTAGTGATTTTCAAGAGGTTGCCAGACGAGATTGACCGCGCGCATATCATCATCGGTCTGCAGATTAAGCACTGCGGTGATTCCCGACCCGAACCGCAACCTGTCGATGTCAGCAGGAATCTCTGGACGAGAACCGAGGAATAATTGTGGAAGAACCTTAGCGTAGCGCATACTGGAAACTGCCTTGACGATTCAGGCCTCTTCCTTCCAGGCCAGCTCTGAACGTTACAGCGCTGTTCGCTTCAATGACAGTATGGATATCCGAAGCAGCGCCGATAGCTAACACAAACATAGCTGCAACCGTAAGATCGAGGAGTGACCAAAGATAGCATCGCTTTTGAGCGACGAACTTGCAACAGCCTCTCTGCCTAATGAAACTCGAGCGTGCTTGGAATCGAGCAAGCGATTCACAGATTTGATGGGAACACCATGTGCCAATTCGGCTGCAACGCAGTTCCCCCGAAACGCTCCAGAAAGAGCTTAAGCCCAAACGATATGGAGATTCGTTCTTCCTCCGCTTCGGTGTGATGCCTGTCACTGTTCCTTTTGGGCCGACCTGGTTATATGAAGCAGTGCTTTTCAAGACATGGCGAGGCGGCGCTGATAAGTGGAGACAAGAAAATGCTCAACCCGAATCAATTAGAAATGTTCTTTCGATTATCCTCTCCTCTGCTCACTGTGTACTTGCGTACGAGACCTGTTGACGCTTCCTTGCACGGCCCCACGGCGGCATACATTCCATGGCTGAAAGACGAGAGTCGCAAGTTGGCCGCGAGTCTTTCCTCCACAGAGAAAGGAGCCTTTCTGAAGCAAGTGGAGCGCGTGGAAGAGTTTTTGCGGCAGCGGCGACCGCATGAGAGAAGTCTGGTGATCTTCGCGGGATCTAACGTTTGGGAAACTGTGCCGCTGCAAGCCGAGGTACAAAACGAGTTGCACTGGGGGAATGCCGCTGTGAGCCAGCTCATATGGTTGGCAAGCGAGCACAAACCGTATGGCCTCATAGTGGTTGATCAGGCGGGTGCGCGTTTCTTCTACTATTGCCTTGGTGAAATCGTCGAAGATGAAGAGAAGAAATTCGCGATCGATATATCTCAGTGGAAGAATAAGGAACTCGGCCACGTCACCGGCCAGGGCGTCAGGAAAACGCGGGGCTCCCAGCGAGATGTCTTTGAGAAGCGCATGGATAGCCAGTATGCACGCTTGTGTCGTGAGACGGCACAGCAAGCGGCCGCCTTTCGTACTAGGTCGCATCTCGCTGCTGTCTTTCTGGTCGGCCCCGAAAGATTGATAAAATCGATTCAGGCAAAGGTCCCGCGAAGCGTTCGGCAACCAGTTGTGTTGTTGGACGAAGACCTCGCAGGTGTAACGCCGTTGGAACTACTGAAACATCTCGAACCTCGAATTGCGAACTGGGAACGTGAACGCGAGGCAGAACTAATTGCCGTTATCACCAAGGGCGAAGAGGGGACGATCACTGGCTTCGACGAAACACTCGCAGAATTGCAAAAGGGAAAGATCCGCACCGTGGTGCTCGCCACGGGACTTGATCCGATCCTCCATCAGTGCGTTCAGTGCGGCTGGACAGATCGCTCTGCGGATCCAGTTTGCTCTGCATGTGGAAGCAAACGGCGCACGGTTACATTCCGAGATGCTCTTCCCGAGTTGGCACGAAGACACCAAACTGACATCGAAGTGGTAAGCGACGAGACCGCCAAGCGAATGAAAGAAGCGGACGGAATGGCAGGCTGGCTGCGGCCAGCGAAGAGTGCCCCTGCAGAAGTGGGGGCTGAAAAGAATTGAGAATGTGCTTCCTTAACGCACTCCGGGCTTTGGATGAGTCGCGGGCGGTCCGCGTGGCTCAATCATGCCCGCTGACGCCTAGCGTGAAGCTGACAGTCTCTTCTCGGCCGCGGTGGTCTATAAATCCATGCAGGCGACCCTTTACCGCTTCTCTGACTGAGCTTGCGGTTTATTGATTCCGAAACGCTCACCGAACCAGGCCGCAGCAAGTCGCGCCACTTCTTCCAAGGTCCCAGGCTCTTCAAATAGGTGAGTCGCCCCTGGGATGATGACCAGTTCCTTCTCAGGAGAAGAGAGCTTTGCCAAAGCATACCGATTCATTCCGATCACGGGTTCGTCATTGCCTCCCACAATTAGGAGTGTGGGCGCTCGAACCGACCCAAGCGCGTTTCCGGCGAGATCCGGACGGCCTCCCCGCGATACCACTGCGGAGATCACGCCGGGGAGCTCCGCTGCCGCGACGAGGGCTGCGCCCGCCCCGGTGCTGGCTCCGAAATACCCAATTTCCAGTTCTCGTGTGTCGGGGCTGTTCATTACCCACTGAGTCGCGGCGACCAGACGTCTGGCAAGGAAAGCAATGTCGAAACGGAGCTCACCGGTATAGCGATCGACGGATTCTTCCTCGCCAGTTAAGAGATCGAACAACAAAGTAGCGATTCGATTTGAGTTGAGCTCCTCTGACACATAGCGGTTGCGCGGGCTATGACGGCTACTGCCGCTGCCATGGGCAAAAAGGACGATTCCGTCGGTGCCGTTAGGAAGGACCAACGTACCCTCGAGAGTCGCCCCGGGCAAATCGATTGAGACCTCACGAGTCCTACAATCGAACTGTGATTTCCGCTGCCCAATCATGTTCAGGCTCACTTCTCCACTCATCAGATCAATTCTTCTGTGAGGTACGGCTGACAACAACTGACTGGATCAGAAGGCCTCCCATTGAAAAGTCGCTTTCACGGCGGGCCATTTCTCAATTTTCCTAAAATCCCCATGGGCCGTTCCCGCCAGACGCCATCCTCCTCGTATTTGAGCGTGTAAATGTGAAGCAGGCGCCAACCCTCTCCAAGCAAGCGGTTGACTTCCTCTCGACCACGGGCTTCGAGGTTGTGGCCGGTAACCTCAACGATATCGAGTTGCCATAACGGCAATTTCTCGAGCAAAGCGATTGGTACTTGGTCTCCGTCCAGATCGGCATCTGATTTGCGCTTGGGGATCCTTAAGCTCGATGACGTCATGGTGTTCAGGTTGTTTTCTACAAGATTGATGGGCGTGGTTCTGTGATCGGAATCACCGATTTCGATCGCCTGCACAAATTAGCTTAGTTTTATGGCGAGGGTTGAGCAGATCACTGAGAACGGCCGGGCATGCCAGAGCCGCCATCCTGGAATCGCAGTGGTCCTTTCCGGTCTCGATGAAGACGGAGCCGCCGCACTAAGGACTTTCGAGCAAAGGAGTGGTGTCGCAATTGTCCAGGAGCCACAGAGTGCGGTACGCCCCGAAATGCCTCTGCCCGCAATCCATACGGGATGCGTGGACTATGTGCTGGCACCTGGCGCCATTGCTGGGCAGCTGGAAAAGCTCGTTGAGCACTTGGGCATCCCAGATTCTCTAACCCGGAGATCGTATAGAGTCGCCGAGACCGCATTTCGTCGCCGACGTCGTCGCCTAAGCTGAAGTTTCGGCGGTTTCGGCCGACGAGCCTGAGCCTACCCCATTCATTTTCCAAGACTTGTAATCCGCCATCCGTTATTCGCGCGTTTGGTATGGCGCTTGCGAAACACTAGTTTCGTGCGCGGTACGGATCAGCCCATTGAAAATCACAGTTGATGAAGGTCAGGACGCACTGACCTTAAGGCTTGAGGGAAGGGTTGCCGGGCCCATGGTCGAGGAACTTAGCCGTACCTGGTGCTCCTTGGCTCCTTCCCTCGGCCGAAAAAGGCTGGTGATCGATCTGCACGGGTTGATCTTCATCGACACGGCTGGACTAGCGGTCCTAGCCGAAATTCACCAACGGACCGGTGCACAATTTCGGACGGATACGCCGCTTACGAAATACTTCGCTGACGAGGCAATGAGAAAACAAAACGAAAAGGGGAAAGGAGCTGCCTAAAATGCGTGGTCCTTATGGTTTGGAGTTGAGCGAAACTTGCGGCACGTGCAAGTTGAAGGGGAAAGGGTTTTTCTGCCAGTTGCCTTCGGCGGCGTTAAAAGATCTCGATGCCGTGAGGTTCCTCTCCAGCTACCCGAAAGACGCAGTCCTGTTCATGGAGAAGCAAGCGTCACGCGGCATCTTCGTTCTCTGTGAGGGCGAAGTGAAGCTTTCCGTCAGTTCGAGCGAGGGGAAAACGCTGATCCTTCGGATCGCGAAGCCCGGCGAGGTTCTGGGGCTAATGGCCGCGCTCTCCGGCACGCCTTACGAGGTGACCGCCGAAGCCCTGCGGCCATGCCAGGTGGCCTTCGTGCGCCGCGACCACTTTATCCGCTTTCTCGCACAGCATCCGGAAGCCAACCACGCCGTCATTGGGCAACTGGGATCGCACTACCAAACGGCGTGCGAACAGATTCGCACGCTCGGACTATCAACTTCGGTGACGGAGAAACTGGCTAAACTGCTCTTGGACTGGTCGGCAGGAGCGGCGGAGTCGAAGGCTGGAGCCCGCACAAAGTTGCCGTTGACTCACGAAGAGATCGCCGAATTTATCGGCACGACCCGCGAAAGCGTGACACGCGCCCTCAGCGAGTTCAAGAATCGGCAACTCGTCATCATCCAAGGCTCGACTCTGACGATCCCCAATCGTGCAGCTCTTGAAAATTGCGTGAACGCATAAGATAAGCCCTGCGATCACAACAGCAACTGGAAAACCCAAGCGCTTGTAGAAACAAGAGCTGCACAAACAGCATTCCATGTGAGAACATATTGACCAGAGCCGGAAGAAAACGAGCAAGGCCTCATGAGAATGTCGATTTTGACTTTGCTAAAGTCTGTTTCGCGAATCCTGAACGGCATCGTAATCTTCGGAATCATGTCCTTTCCGCTCGCTGCGACTCCGACCGAAAAGCCTGAACCAGAGTACCGTCTGCGTCTTTACCATACCCATACCAATGAGCGGATTGATGTCGTGTATCGCAGGGGAGACGATTACATTCCGTCCGCTATCGCTCGATTGGATCGTTTCTTACGCGATCATCGCACGGGTGCCGTCTTCCAACTGGATCAACGGATCTTCGATTTACTCCATGATTTGACCGCCGCCGTCGGACGGCCCGACACTGAAATCGATATCATTTGCGGCTATCGCACTCCTTGGAGTAACGAGCTTCTTCGCCGCACGACCACTGGCGTTGCGGAGCATAGCCTTCATATGCTGGGAGAAGCCATCGATATTCGCATTCCCGGCGTGCCCACACGGGAATTGCGCGACCTCGCGCTGTCACTTCATCGCGGCGGCGTCGGCTACTACCCGGATTCGAACTTCGTCCACGTTGATGTAGGCCGCGTTCGTCGCTGGTGAAGAAATAGCAGAAGGCAACCGGCCTTCCGGTGATCACACGGGATCGACATCACGGAGAGTGGCTTCGCTCGCGCGGGATGTTAACCGCGGAGATGCATTATGGAAAAGAGTCCAAAAACCAATAGGCCAAAGGGGAAAGCCGTGAGTGTTCGGAAGCTCGCCCGCAAAGCGAAGCGCGGTGTTGCGTCGAACCCACAAGCCGTTATCCACCAGGGAGTGGCACAAACCCAAGTGTAGAAGTCAGTCGGCTTCGATCAAGCAATGAGCTTAGGGATGGACTTGCCCGAGTGCTCGCTCAAGCGTCGCATCTTGCCCATAAATATCGTCAAGAAAGTGCACCTCAGCGTCTTCCGTTACGACGGCGGTGCTGTATAGGATCAATACAGGAATCGGCCTTTCGAGCTTGATCTGAACAGTCTTGTCCCCATTCATAGCGGATCGGATGGCGTCATCATCCCATCCCAGCTCGTCTCTAAGCACCCACTTCGCCAGCGCGACGGGATCTTCCACGCGGATGCAGCCGTGGCTAAAATCACGTCGCGATCGGGCAAATAATTCAGGCGCGGGAGTCCCGTGCATGTAGACGTCGTATTGGCTAGGGATATCGAATTTAGCCAAGCCGAGTGCATTCGTAGGCCCTGGTTTCTGTCGCACCCGAAGCTCTCCCGCTAGGAGCCGCTCTTTGATGGATTCATCCGTCGCGCTCTCACTGATTACGGCCCCCTTTTGGTCCACGATTTCGTAGGAGTTCTCGGAAAAGTAGAGTGGATTTTTCTCAAGATGCGGAATGAGCTCAGCCCGCAAGATGCTGGAAGGAACGTCCCAGTAGGGACGAAAGATCACAGACTTGATCTGGCTTGCAAAGACAGGCGTCTGGTGCCCATAGGCCCTTCCGACCACGACCTTCATGGAGAGCACCCAATGGTACTCTTCGTTGTCCGCATGGAGGCGAAATTCGGGGATGTTCACAACAATTGGTGGCCGATCAAATTCATGCGGCAGCCAGCGGATGCGCTCCATGGTCAGCTGAAGTTGGGTCGCGCGATGGCTCAACGGAACGTTCAATTCCCTGACCGTAGCCGAGTCGATAAGCCCATTTGGCTCGAGTCCATGGCGTTGTTGAAAACGCTTCACCGCGTCCACAAGATGTCCCTCATACTTTTCTTCGCTGGATTGCCCTTCGGGAAGGTCTCCCACAAATGTCAGCAGCCGTGCGAGCCGTGGTAACCCGGCATACGGATCGCCAGGCCTTATGCCCCGTGAGGGAGCAGGAAGAAGCTCGCCATCATCCCGTCTGGCGAGATTGAGGTAGGTCTTCAAAGCAGCCTCAGTGCGACGGTAAACGGGAAAGGGTGGCTCAACTTCGGCCAAGGTCGCGTCAACATCAGTGGAATTGACAAGCTCCTTTGCGAGAAATTCAGATAGGTCGAATTTCGTGTGATCGATATCGATATCGAAATCGAAGTGAAACACCCGTGGATTCACTCGGCCGAGGTGCAGATCGGAGATGTATCGCATTGTGCAGACAGTCAGTGCGAGATCGAATCTCGTAAGGTCGGTTTCCGATGCTCCTGGTAATTGCTCCATTCGGGCGAGCCGTGAATTCCACCGCGAGCCGTCGTAGTCTTCTGGATTGAGCCCCTTGTATTCGGCGTTCTGCAATGCTCGGATGAGGGTGCGGGCCTGAACAGTGGGTCTGCCTTGCTCAATCCATGGAAGCGAACCACCGAAAGACTGGTAAAACTCGTTGACCTCAACTTCATAGCCTGAAAAGCTCGGCCAACGAAGCTCGGGCAGTTGCCCTCCATCTAACAAACCTCGGAGCAGGGCCTGCCCATCGGCGGTAAGTTGTTGACGTCCCGTAAAAGCATCAGAAGAGTGAACGCTATCTGCCGCGGCGGTCTGGCTATGCCGGCTCGTCCCGCATCCTGTAAACAGAAGCAGGAAGATCGCGAGCAGGAATAGCCTTCGAGAATGACTCATGATAAATTTCCGGTGCGCCATCGACTCAAGATTGATCTCTTCCCAAGAATGTTTATGCGAAAAGGATCGCGCTGGCCCGTGACCTGGGTCACAGAGGAGAACCAACTTCGATAGTAGCCTCACGCGCTGCTGTCACTAGGTCAAGACTTCCTGCAGAAAGGAGGCGCAATGGCAAAGAAGAAGGGCACCAAGAAGGCAAAGAAGGACGAAAAGAAGAAGTAGATGGGACGGCTCGCGCCTAGATTTTAGCCGGCCATTGGCGGCGCAAGAATGCGGGGGGGGAGATTTTTTGTAGCCGCCAGTGGCCACTAGCCAATTCTAGCCAACGACAAACGCAAGAGCCTGTCGAATCTTATCCAACTCAGCCTACAATGGTGCGCTTTAACGTGACGCTCTCAGGATGGGAAGGCTCGCCCATTCCTCGGCAATCAGCTCATGACAGCAATGGGAGCTTCTTCGTGTGTGTCCGTCCCCGTCGGTAATTCGTACCGTTCTTGGATAGATTCCGCCAACGCGTTATAGAGGTCTCGGGTATGGCCGAGCCGGTAGCGCTGCTCCACTTTGCGTACATCGGATGCCAACACATGATCGCGAAAGACTTCTCCGATCCACTGGGAAAAATCCCCGCGCCGTGCATGTCCGTCCAGCACAGAAAGAGGAAGAGTCTTCAAAGACGCGACGAACTGGCTCAGTGTCCGCGCTGGCTCACCCACCGGCGTGCCGTTATCCGTGAAAACGAAACCCTGGTCGGCGACGAGCTGCAAATCGACATATTTTGACTTGTGCCGAACATGGACGGTTGTCCGGGGAGATAGCTGAAAACGCCGAAGTTTTCCGCCCGCCTCTTCGATGCCCGGCAAAAGGACCGCTTCATCCACAGTCAGACCCGCGAAGGTCGCCCTCCATTCAGATTCTGCGTTCTCATCTCCTGCCATCGCCAGTAAGGTCCGTACCTCACGGAGATCTGTCGTGCGCTTTACGATAATTCCCTCGATGGCCTTACGAAGGTCGCAGTGCAGATCGGATAGCCGATAAGTGACAAGCGTGTACGCGCCGAGGTCGAGGTCTACCAATTCCCGGACATCCGGATCATGCAGGAAGTAGTGAGCTTCGTCCACAACGATTCGGTGCGGTAAGCCGGTGGTCCTTCGAAGCGCAGCCAACATGGGTAGAAGCGTGTTGAGGTACTTTACCTTTTCTCGGTATGGAACGTGTGACAGATCCACGACAGCGCTCATATAGGGATGCTGCAGCACGCGAGCCAAATCCGGCAGTTCAGGCGGCGGTGCATCACCTCCAAAAACAACAACGCCGGGCAGCGGCTCGAGCGCACGATAGTCGCCCTCGGCATCGATTACACATAAGCTGTAGCCTTGCAGAATGAGCTGCTCGCAGATGAGCCCTGCGACCCACGATTTCCCAGAACGAGGATCGCCAGCGATCAAGAGGTTACGGCCGTAAATCGCGAGCGCGAGAGGATACCCGTCCTCTGTCTTGCCAAGAATCAAACGCGTCCGATCAACGCGTTGGGGAGGCAGCCGCATTTCCCGGGCTGCTTTTCGGATGTACGCGGCCACGGCCCTTGGTCCATCGCCCAACAACACGTCATCTGCTGTCGCCTGAAGGGCCTTGCTACCCCAGCCGACGGCCACCCCGAATTCGCACATGGCAAGCAAAGGATGGTCATTTTCCGCGTCCCCAATTGCAATTGCGTTATGTGCGGAAAGCCGGAGCATTGTAAGCGCTTCTCGCAATCCAATGCCCTTGCTGATGGCCTGGGGAAGCACCATCAGGCGGCCACGGTTAAAGACGAGGACGAGTGGCAGCTCTAAATCTCGAATGATGGACAAAATCTGTGGGGCTGCTGCGGCATCAGTTTCGACAACGCACTGCCCTGCAGTGAACTGAATTCCACGGCTGCGCAGCTCCCCGAGGAATATGGGAGGAGGAGGCTGACCGATCAGCCTGGAATGTCCATCCGGAAATGCCAGGACAGCGCCATTTTCGGCAACGACAGCATCAACAAAATCCAGTTCGCCGGCCACTCTCCTTAACTCCGAGAGGATGCGACCAGTGACAATGATTACCGCAATTTCGCGCGACCGAACCTCACGGATCGCGTCCTTGACGTCTAAATCGAGAGCCCCATCGCGAGCGATCGTCCCGTCGTAGTCCAGCGCTAACACGCTAAATCTCATGTCCGTCCTTCAATAGAGGCGCTTCTTGCGCCCGCGAGCATCATAGTCCGGTCGCGAATGCTATTCTTCGTCCTCTAGAAGACTTTTCGCCGGAACCAATAAGGGCTCGGCCTCGTCGGCTTCCAAAAAGCCTTCAGGTTCCTTCACCACCTCGATCTCCATCACTTCAACCGTATTCACCATGGGTTCCGCATATGCCACCGGAGGCTCATCCGATTGGCTTCCGACAGGGCGCCTAAGATTCTTCTGTTGAGTCTCAGCAACGCCAAACTGTTCTTCTCGTGTGGCCGGCTTTTTCTGCTCAGAAGTTGTGCGGACACGATGCGCCCGCTTTGTGTGCCGCGCTTCGCGCTGGTGCTTCGCTACCTTCTTGTGGTGCTTTGCCGCTCTTGACATTGGAAAGTCCTTTCTCCTACTTTATCGTGCATTTTCAATCTGACCCTAGTGCATGCGGTCAGGAGGCTCGAGTATCGTCTACGCCATCGACATCTCATGGTTTCGGGCATGTTCTTTTTCGGGTTCGGGTATTTCTGTGAGAGTCGCCTCAGTCAATAGGAGCACGCTGGCAACCGAGACCGCGTTCTCCAAGGCTGTTCGCACCACCTTGGTCGGATCGATGATGCCGGCCGCGACCAGGTCTACGTATTCGCCTTTTGCGGCATCGAGCCCGAAATTGCCCGTTCCGGAGCGCATCCGGTCTGCGACCACACCTCCATCGAGATTCGAGTTTTCGGCAATCTGTCGTGTCGGCGCTTCCAGTGCCCGCTTGAGGATGAGCAGGCCAGTTCGTTCATCTCCGGAGCATTCTTTTTCGGCGCCCTCGACAGCTTCAATGGCTCGCAGCAGCACAAGCCCCCCGCCCGGCACGATCCCTTCCGCCATAGCGGCCTTGGTGGCGCTAATGGCATCTTCGAAAGCCTCTTTACGATTCTTCATCTCAGCCTCAGAAGGCGCCCCGACGCGGATAACCGCGACTCCTCCCGACAACTTCGCTAGCCGCTCCTTCAGTTTTTCCTTGTCGTAATCGGAAGTCGACTGTTCGATCTGCTTACGAATCTCGTTGCAGCGGCCTTCGATGGCCTTCTTCGTACCGGCACCTTCCACGATCGTTGTTTTGTCGCGGTCGATGATCACGCGCTTGGCCTTGCCGAGCTCATCGAGTTGCAGATTTTCGATCTTCAGACCCAACTCCTCCGCCAGGACCTTTCCTCCGGTCAGTATGGCGATGTCTTGAAGGATTTCTTTCCTTCGATCGCCAAAGCCAGGCGCCTTTACTGCTGCGGAAATCAGCACGCCGCGAACCTTGTTGACCACTAGGGTGGCCAACGCTTCTCCTTCTACGTCCTCGGCGATCACCAGAAGAGGCCGGCTGGATTTGGCGACCTGCTCGAGGAATGGAAGGAATTCCTGGAGGTTGGTGATCTTCTTTTCATGAATGAGGATCAGCGGATCCTCAAGAACGACTTCCATCTTTTCTGGGTCTGTAACGAAGTAGGGCGACAGGTATCCCCGATCAAACTGCATGCCTTCAACGACTTCGAGCGCTGTTTCTGCGGTCTTGGCCTCCTCGATCGTGACTACTCCGTCCTTTCCGACTCTCTCCATCGCGTCAGCGACCAGTTCTCCAATAGTCGTGTCGTTGTGAGCGGACACGGTCGCAATCTGAGCTTTTTCTCGGCGGTTCGTGACTGGCCGGGAAAGTCCCTGTAAGGCTTGAATGGTGGCGCGAAGGCCGCGGTCGAGTCCGTGCTTCAGTTCCACGGCGCTGGCGCCGGCTGCCACGTTGTGCAGTCCTTCTGCGAAGATCGCATGCGCCAGGATAGCCGACGTGCTCGTGCCATCTCCTACTGCGTCTCCAGTCCGTTCGGCCGCCTCGCGAATCATCTTGGCGCCAAGGTTCTCCTCGGGATCTTCCAAATCGATCTCCTTCGCAATCGTGACGCCGTCGTTGCACACGATGGGGCGACCCCATTTCTTTTCAATCAGTACGCATTTGGATTTCGGGCCCAGCGTTACCCTCACCGCATCGGCCAGAGTGCTGGCACCTTTCAGGATTTTCTCGCGAGCCGCAGACTTGAATAGTAGGCGCTTGGCAGGCATTTTTGCTTTCTCCCTCTGTAATCATTCTCTTTGAGCAACGCCATTTTTATACCCTCCGTCACACCTCAAATATGTGATTCACATCACTTACACCCTTGTGTTCGGCCACTAATTTATCGTCATGCGCGGCCAGTGGGAGCGACCAAGCTCGGCCACCAGGCTGCGCCCATTCTAAAAATGGAGGGATTTACGATGACGGAACGAGCTACAGCAACCAAGATGGCGTTAGCCCCGGTTTCGCCGAGAACGTTGGAGCCGAAAGACATGTTCGAGCAGTTCGAGCGCATCTATGATTCCATCGCACGCCGGGCATTTGAAATCTTCGACGGCGACGGGCGGATTGTTGGACGTGATCTGGACAACTGGTTCCAGGCGGAATCCGAACTGCTTCATCCGCTGAAAGTCAATCTGTCAGAGACAGACGGCCAACTGACACTTCAGGCAGAAGTGCCTGGTTTCACGGAAAAGGATCTGGAGATCCGTATGGAACCGCGGCGTTTGACAATCAGCGGCAAGAGAGAAACCAGCCAGGAACAGAAAAAAGGCAAGATGATCTGCGAGGAACATCGCTCGAACGAAATCCTCCGGGTCATCGATCTGCCGACAGACGTGGACACAGGGAATGTCACGGCAAAACTCAAGAACGGGATACTCGAGCTTCAAATGTCCAAGAGCGCGGCGAGCCCTGACGCCAAGCCCATTCGCGTGACGGTGAAGTCCGCTTAGGGATCATTTGCGGATTCAGGACGATTGGAAAAGGAGAGCGGCGATGAAAACAAATTCCGAATTGCAACACGATGTCCTCGACGAACTTGCGTGGGAACCGAGTGTTGATGCGGCCGAAATTGGCGTCTCTGTCGAAAACGGCGTTGTGGTCTTAAACGGCGTCGTGAAGACTCTGAACGAGAAGTGGACGGCCGAGCGCATAGCCCAGCGAGTCGACGGAGTACGAGCGGTTACAGACGAGCTTGTCGTGAAGCTTGCTGGCGACAGTCAACACACCGATACGGACATCGCACAAGCGGTCGTCAATGCCCTTGATTGGAACGCCTCTGTGCCTCGCGACCGGATCAAGGTGCTTGTCGAGCAGGGTTGGGTCACCCTAAAGGGGACGGTCGAATATCACTTTCAAAAGGTCGCCGCGGAAACGGCGGTTCGTCATCTCAAGGGCGTGAAAGGCGTTTCCAACACGATTGCAATAAAACCGCGCGCTTCGGCGATTGATGTTAGCCACGCGATCAAGAAGGCGCTTCATCGGGCCGCCCAGGTCGATGCGGAAAGGATTTCCGTGGAAGCAAGAGACGGAAAGGTGATCCTGCGCGGAAGCGTGAGGACCTGGGCCGAGCGAGAGGAAGCGGAACGGGCAGCGTGGGCTGCACCTGGCATATCCGATGTCCAAAACGATATTCGGATCGCTTCGGTGGCCGCTGCCTGAACGAGCCGACGTTTCTGGGAGGAGGGCGTCATGGGAACAGACACAATCGCGTTAAGTGTTGACCGCCATCAGAACTTCGACGCGACTGTTACCAAGTACTTGCCTGTATTGTACCGAGTCGCTCTTCGTCGCCTGGGCAACCAGGAAGACGCCGAAGATGCTGTCCAGGACGCACTCCTTTCCGCCTTCAGGCATATTTCGCAGTTTGAGGACCGCTCACGCTTATCTACGTGGCTGTGCCAAATTGTAATCAATTCAGTGCGTATGCAAGTACGGAGCCAGCGCAACCATACGTTCGTGTCACTCGACGCTATGGACGGGAGCGATAGCGAGCACCAATTCTTCGATTCAGGATTCAGCCCGGAGCAAGCCTGCGGCCAAGCCGAATTGCGTAGAAACATCCACCGGTTGATAGGCCAGCTGTCACCCGGAATACGTAAGGCCATCCAACTCCGGCATATCGAAGGCCTGTCGACGGAAGAATCTGCGCAGGCTCAGGGAATAACACAGGGTGCCGTAAAGTCCCGGGCTCGCCGTGGACGCCTACAGCTGAGCAGGTTGCTTGCCGAACAAGGCATCTCGAATGTCGCGTCTTCGCTGGCGCCGAATTTCAAGAGCAGCACACGATCCGCGGCAGGTGGTTATTGTGCGGCGGCCGGGCTTAGGTGAAAAGCGGAGGAGATCTGATCATGATCAGAAAGACGAAAGATGGATACCAAGTACTTTCGAGCAAAGGCAAGAATCTCGGCGGTCCCTATAAGACGCTCGAAGAAGCAAAGAAGCGCCTTCGTCAGGTGGAATTCTTCAAGCATCGCAAGATCTGAGTTCCGCAACAAGAATCCTCGCAACACCTCTTCATTCCGCCAGCTTTCGCGCTGCTTTCTTTTAAGCGATCTCATTTCGTCGCATCGAGACTGCATATCGCCTTGGTGAGTTGCGTCCTTAGGTGCGTGCCGAAGCCCACTGGGGATTTGCCTTCCCAAGTCGTGTTTTCACACCGAGATACAAGCTGGTGTTCCCAGGCTTTGCACAAGCTGCGAATGGCAGTTGCATTGCTTCTCTTCGCCTAGAACCCCAGATTGTTCGAGGGGAGGTAAACGGCGATGAAACCAGCAAGTCATCGGTCAGCCCCGCAGCAACTGGACCCGAGGCGTCGCAGCGCGGATTCTCAGGATTTCGAAAGTGCATTGCGGCAAAAGATCGTCGGGCAAGAAGAAGCCGTGCAGGCGGTTGCGGAACTCTATCAAGTCTTTCGGGCGGGCCTGAATTCGCCGGGCCGTCCGCTGGGAAATATGCTGTTCCTCGGACCCACCGGTGCCGGAAAAACACGCGTTGTGGAGGCCGTCGCGGAAGCGTTATTCGGCAATCCCCGCGCCATGCTTAAAGTTGACTGTGCCGAATTTCAGCAGCCGCATGAAATCGCGAAATTGATCGGAGCACCGCCAGGATATATGGGGCACCGGGAGACGCACCCGCTGATCACTCAGGAGTCGCTCGCGCAGAATTACACCGACAAGGTGAAGGTTTCCCTCCTGCTGTTCGACGAAATCGAAAAAGCCAGCGATGCGCTCTGGCAATTGCTCCTGGGAATTCTGGATAAGGCGACGCTCACGCTGGGGGACAACCGGCGCGTGGATCTTTCGCAGACGATGATCTTCATGACGTCAAACCTCGGAGGAGGAGAAATCACTACACTGATGACCGGCGGACTGGGATTTGCTCCCGCGACGAAGGCAGAGTCAGAAGCTCGCTTGGACGCGAAAGTCGAACGGACCGCCGTAGAGGCGGCCAAGCGACGTTTCGCGCCTGAGTTCATAAATCGCATCGACAAGGTCGTGGTGTTTCACCCATTGCGCTCCGAGCACTTAGAGCAAATTCTCGATATGGAACTCGGGAATCTGCAACAGCGAATCTCGGAAAGCACGCCGGTGAAATTTGTCATTCGCGCAATGCAGCCGGCTCGAAAGTTTCTGCTAAGAGAAGGAACCGACGAAAAGTATGGCGCGCGACATCTGAAGCGAGCCATCGAACGGCACGTAGTGTGCCCGCTTGCAAATTTGCTCGCAACCGGGCAGGTGTCCTGCGGCGACGTGCTTTCGATCACTTGGGATGGCGAGAGGTCAGAACTGATATTCCATATTGAGCCAGAGAAGGCTTTCTCCATGGCAGCCACTCAAGACACAGCAAATCCGCCAGCATTCACGATGGCTGCCGCGAGGGCAGCAGAAGTTTCCAGCCGTTGGTTTGCTGGAGAACCAATCTCGCCTCGTGCATGAGCGTGGGTTCTTCTTCGGAAGGTTGTTATTATTTGTAATCTTCGCGGGTGATGCCAAGTTTCCGCATCTTGGAATTCAAAGTCGTTCTCTTGAGGCCCAGCCGTTCCGCTGCGCCCTCAGGGCCGCCAATCATTCCCTTGGCTTCCTTAAGGATTCGAATGATGTATTCGCGTTCTTTTATTTCGAGTGTTCCCCCATCTCCATCCATCGGTTCCGAGCTCGCTTCCAGCTCAGCTAGAGGGGCTCGCAAAACGGAGCCGGAGGTCAAAATGACCGCCCGTTCGATGAAATTCTCCAGTTCGCGAACATTGCCCGGCCAGTGCCATCGGGTGAGAGCTTGCATGATCTCCGGTGGGATCGTTTCAATCTGTTTGTCCATGCGACGCGCATGCATGTGCACAAAATATCGAACGAGCAGAGGAATATCGTCACGCCGTTCGCGCAACGCCGGGATTGTGATCGGGAAAACCTTAAATCGAAAATAGAGGTCGCTTCGAAATTGCCTGTCGGCAACCATCTTCTCTAGTTCTCGGTTCGTTGCCGCTATCAACCGAGCGTCAACCGAGATCGTCCGTGTGCTTCCGAGCCGCTCGAACTCTTTTTCCTGTAGTGCGCGGAGGAGCTTAGGTTGAAGCTCGAGCGGGATATCACCTACCTCGTCCAGAAAGAGCGTGCCTTGATGCGCGAGTTCCAATCGGCCAATCTTTTGCGCAATCGCTCCAGTGAAAGCGCCTCTCTCGTGGCCAAACAATTCACTTTCGAGCAGTCCGGAGGGGATTGCCGCACAATTCAGCTTTACAAATGAGCGGTCGCGACGACGGCTGAGCCGATGAATTGCGCGAGCGATCAGCTCTTTGCCTGTTCCAGTTTCTCCCAATACCAGCACCGTCGCATTCGTCGATGCGACGGTTTCGACTTGTTTTAGGATCTGCTTTAGCCCGGAGTTCTCGCCGATAATCTCTGCGAAATTGCTTTGGAGCTCCTCTTCGAAATAACGCCTCTCCTCCTCCGCACGGCGGATGGCCTCTTCCGCTTTTTTCCTTTCCGAGAGGTCCCGAATCGTGCTCAACACGACTCGGCCCTCCGATGTCTCTACGGGAGCAAGCATAATGTCGATTGGGAATTCGCTGCCATCCTTGCGCCTGCCGCGTAGATCTAGCCCGGCACCCATCGGGCGAGAGCGCGGGTGGGCGTTATAATCCTTACGATGTCCCGGATGGCTATGGCGCAATCGCTCAGGGACCAGGACGTCGACCGACTGCCCGACCAATTCCTCGCGGCTATAGCCAAAGAACTTTTCAGTCTGTGAGTTCACCTCTGTGATCGCGCCCTGTGAATCGGTCGTGACGATCGCATCGGGTGAAAATTCGAAGAGCGCTCGCAAGCGTTCCTCACTTCGCTGGACGGTCTGTTCCGCTTGCCTGCGCTCAGTAAAATCGCGAGTGATTTTGGCAAAACCGATCAAATTCCCTTGCTGATCGTCAATGCGTGTGATCACTGCGTTGGCCCAGAAGCGTGAACCGTCCTTGCGCACGCGCCACCCTTCGCTCTCAAACCGACCCACCGTTGCCGCTATGCGAAGAGCTTCTTCGGGCTTGCCTTGCTGAACATCATCAGAGGTATAAAAACAAGAGAAATACTGACCAATGATTTCAGCGGAGCTATATCCTTTAAGATGTTCCGCTCCAGGATTCCAAGTTACGACGTGGCCGGAAGCATTCATCAGAAAGATCGCATAATCTCTGACGTTTTCGACCAGTAGATGAAACCGTTGCTCAATTAAATGGAGCGCCTCTTGAGCTTTCTTCTGCTGCGTTACGTCTCGGATAACGCTCAGTATCAACGTCCCCTGTGCCGTCTGTACGGAGTTGAGCATGATATCTACGGGGAATTCGCTTCCGTCTTTGCGTCGTGCATATAAATTCAATCCCGCGCCCATGGCCCGCATCCGGGGCTGAGAATTGTATTTACTTCGATGCGATGGATGAATTTCTCGAAATCGTTCGGGCAGGAGGAACTCAACGGATTGGCCAATTAATTCGGTGCGGCTGTATCCGAACATCGTCTCCATTTGCGGGTTGGCCAAAAGGATTCGGCCACGCGGATCAGAGACGAGTAGAGCATCGGGGCAGCACTCAAATATCTTTTCCAAGACCTCTTTGGCTTGGTCGAACGTTTCGAGAACTGGAAGGACGGAAGAAATGAGGCTTCTCCCCACGCGGATCTACAGGGTTTACCCTATACCCGGAAGTTTCGCAACGTCAAATTTAAAGTACATCAATTTCGAAGTCGCATAGCCTTGTTACGATGCATCTCGCATGCAGTAACGTCGCCCCGTAAGCCACATCGAGCTACAAATGGTGCCTGCGGCTCCCACCCAAAACCTGTGTCTAGACACTGTCTTGACAGACGTGAGCAGTGGCATCTATCCTTAAACATAGAGTCGCCGGTAGGGGAGGCATGAATGTCCTTTCGAGCCGTAGCTTTGAAAGAGGAGGGTACACACCCGCCTTCTGAGGGTGTACTTGCCCGCTTTGCCGATGTTCGACCAATCCGGTCGTTGAGGGATCTTGAGAAGGTGAGAGAAGAGCGACCGGATATCATTTTGCTTGATGTTCGTATGCCTCGCCTCGATGGAAAAGAGGCGGTCGAAGTGCTCCGTCAATCGCGGCCCGCTCCCGTGCTCGTGCTCATTGACGCCAAAGTTCAGCCGACAGCGCTGCTAAAACAGCTGAATAGCCTGGGCAGTCTCAGAGCCTCTCGCCAGGGTCGGCCACTGAGCCTTTCTCAAGTCGTCCGTCTCTTGGGTGTCTCACAAGAGGTCCTCAGCCGAATCCTTAATGTTTCCGGTCGAACCGCGCATCGCTGGCTCAAGGGAACCCGGCCCCGTCGGACTCGAGAGTTGGACAGGCTGCTTGAAATCGTGGCGTTGCTTGAACAAACACTTCCGAATGACGACGCCATTCGAAGCTATCTGTACCATACCAATCCGACTCTCCAGGGCGAGAAGCCAATCGATCTTCTCATCCGAGGGGATTTCGACCATGTCTCCGCGGATCTTCAGGCTGTTCAAGAGGGAGTCTACATCTAGTTGACTTTTCCGCCGGACCTCTCCCGGACTGCTCTGTCCATCACTGTTTTCCGAGTTGTGCGTGAAGGCGTGGACCCGCTGGTGATCACCGGCAGCTTGAAAGCAGGCGGGCGCTACAATCCGGCAAACGAATTTGGCGCGCTCTACACCTCGCTTGACGCAAAGACCGCAGCCCAAGAAGTCGCGAGAGGGTTGAGAGCGCGTGGCATCGATCCCGAGCAATTCCCTGAAGAGGCGTGGTGGGTTTACGAACTGGAATTAAAGCTAGAATCCGTGCTCGATCTCACGGACCCGGACGTCCTGAAGAGGAGTGGGATTTCCGCTAGTTCATTGACCAGCAGCGACGTGAACGCAACGCGGCGGATTGCGGCTGAAGCACGGGAACAAGGGTACGTGGCTTTGTTGGTTCCTTCTGCCGCGGCACCGGGTTCAAAGAATTTGGTCATTTTCCAGCACCCGGCGTCGGCACGGCCGATTGTCCTCAGCTCAAAGCCGATCACACTCGACGAAAATAACGGTTAAATGACAGAAAAGGCCGCTCTGCAGATATGTAGACCGTGTGTGGGCGCAAACGGAGCTGATTCTGTCTCGGCCCACTTTGGGGTCGGCTGCTACCCGCGATTCGCGATTGGGGCGACTCATAGAGGGCTGTGTGAGTTCAGTTTTTCACGCGGGCTGGTAGCCCAGAACTGGCTTTGCGGCCATCGCGTCTCAAGTGCGTATTGTTGCGCCAATTCGCGGACATACAACTCGAATTGGGCACGCTGAAAACGATCATAGTCGCCCGAGCCCCGCTCTAGCGCTCGCGGGACGATCCGCGCATCTCGCAAGGCTTTCGAGACACCTGCCGAAGCCAAAGGTTGAAGGGTTGAGACCGCATCTCCGACAGAAATCCACCCAGGCCCTGCGCAAGGAGCCATGCGCGAAGAACCACAGCGTCTGATTTTAGTCTCCCCGAGCCGCGGCGCAGGCAATAAATGACATAAGTTCTCTGTGTCGTAGAAACCGGCGATGATATCTTCCTTCGTTTCTCGGATGGCTTTCGCCGCGGAGAAGAATGACAGAGTTCCTCGCTCTCGCGTGCAACACAAGTTCCACCAGCCTCGTGGAGTGCTCTCGGTCCACGTACCCGCCAAACCCGGTTCCTCTACTGACGCCGAGACGCAGAACAAATGATCGACGTTCAACCGCACCGAGCCCAAACGACGACCGATCGCTGATGCCTGGCCTGTTGCATCCACTAGATATCGGGCAGTCAGCCTTCGGTCACCACTGCCGGCTAGTTCAACCCCGAAACCTCGTTGGTTGTGTATTCGTTCGATACTGAAGCGCCCTACGCTTTCGATAACTGTGGCACCATGCTCCACCGCGTGGGTGCGTAGGGCGCCGGCCAGCGCGACTCGTTCCACAATACGACCACCAGGCCAAATGCTACGCGACTGTCGCGCAGAGCCCCACCATGCAACCACTTCCGAAAATTCAGATCCCGCGCGTATCGGCAGCGCAGTGAGGCCGCTGACCACTTCTGGCGGCAACGACTCCATTCCGGATACGGCAACGACATCATGCCGGCATAGAATTCCGATGCGCCATCCCATCGAAAGAAGCTCGATAGCAGTCGCGCAGCCAGCGACGCCGGCGCCCACAATCAGTGCATCAAATTTCATTTCTGTTCAAGGTGCTCGTCACCAGTGAGGACGATAAAACTCAATTCTGACCAGCGGGTCCGCATCTGCTCGAATCGAGCAAGGTTGGCAAGATCATCTGGATCATCAGCGTCGGGCTCTTTGAATGCGTCGAATGGTGCAACCCATCTGCGAAAGGGGCCGTCTTCTTCTGAACGAATATCGTCTGGCCGCTGTGCAGTCCACCACATATAAACCAGCGATTCCGGAGCATCATCGGTCGTGTGATCTTCTTTGTGGCAATCGTAGAAATCCGCGTGCCACGGCAGGGCCATCTGCTGCGAAAAAAAACCTGCCTGAAATGCCAGAGGGCCGATAGCAAAACCCCGTTCCTTCAGTCTGAACGCCGCGGCGTAAAGTTCTGGCGTTCGAATGAGCCAACTGACCTCGATGCCAGGATAGAAAGGTCCTCCAACGCAGTTTTCGAGAGCCGCACAGTCCAATCCGTGAGGAGTGACCGGCGTAGGCGCTGGAATCGGAGCGTAGGTCACATCTCCAAACGTCCAGTCTTCTTTGAACCTTCCCTCAGCCCACGCCTTCAACAGAGCGTATTGCACTCTAGTCAGGCTCAAGAACGCGCCCGGCAGGGGGGCATCCGCAAGACCGTTTTCGAAATCATCGAGGCTCGTGTAATCATCACCCAAGCCGCGCGGCATGTTCATCCGGTCTAAGGCCTTCGAATTAGGATCTCGGACTCTCCTAAAAACTGACTGCCGCATCTGCGCAGCATCATCGTTCGCCTTAGACAGGCGCGTCCAGTCCGCAAATGTCGCGTGGGCGTCTCTGCGAATCGTTACCTGAACGTCATATGCAGCCAATGCGCGCGACAGAACCGGATAAATATGCGTCATGAAGGATGGAACATAGCTTGGCGCGAAATCATTCGTAGCGTCCTGCCAGGTTTGCTGTTGGGAGACCAGGTCTTGAAGCATTGGATCGTTGCTTGGCTGGCATGGTAGCCGCAAACGAACGGCTAAGTCCCAAAGCAAGTCGTACAGAGAGACCACATTCCGGATGCCCGGCGCGAATTTTGGCGGACCCACGATGATCCAAGCGGATTGCGCAATCTGTACTTCACCGCTGGGAAGAGTCACAGAGGCCTGAATGACGCCGTCACACATGTCATCAAACCATGTATCGTTGTTCGCATAATCTTCGATCGGCGGCGCTGGCGTCGCCGAGGATGCACTCTCTCCTGACCCGCCTAGGAATAGGAGGCGACCTTCTGGCTCCATTCTCAACTGCCCGAGCGACTTGATGGGAGCCGCTGTCTGCGAATCAATGAGGTCGACGCTTCCCGGTGATGAAATCGACACAATACCAGGATCGATTTCCAAGCTCCGGCGATCAGCAACTCCGGCGTTGCGCTTGTTTTTCAATTCGGGTTCGCCGCGCCCTCGTTCTTTTCTCTCAACAGAATCGGGAGGTCGTCTGTCTCGATCGGTGTAAGGAGGGTTTGTCTCCGTGCCACTCTGGCCGTGAAAAGAGAAAAATGAAGCCTTTCGATTTGCGACATGCACACGCCATTCAATCTTTACACCGTCTGTCAGGGTGACTTCTTTGACGGGGTTACCGCCGTCATCGAACTCAAAGATGCGAAACCGGGCTGCCTGTCTGAGGACCTTCCCCTCCGCGTCCTTGAATTTCTTGAATACGTTGTTGTCGCTGTCCCAATTTCCCGGGATGCCAGGTATCTCGGGACCGACAAAGAACTCCGCAGAATTCCCAATGCGAGCGACGCCGACGGCGGGATAGATCCTCAGATTCGGCATGGTGTCCTCATTTTAGGTTCTTCAGAAAATCGTCGAGCATTTGCAAGTCCTGACTGCTCAGGGTACGGTCAGGCGGCATCTTGAAATAGCGCTTCAGTTGCGGCTGGCTCGGCCGGATTCGTTGCCGCATGATTCCTGCCCTCTCAACGACGGCGGCCCGGTCAAAGACAGAGAAGCGGACGGAACCGTGACAGCGGAAGCAGTAGCGGTTCAAGAGGGCGAGTCCGCCGGCTTCCGATGGCTGCCAAACAGGAGCACCCGTTAGAGAAAAGCCCCGGCTGATAGGAGGAAAGTGCTGATCCGATTGCGCATGGAGCTTAAGCCACGTTCGCGCCGCCTGAGCTTCAAACGAATTCGGTTGGGCGATCTCATCTTGTGCGAGCGCCTCCTCGTTGAACCGGCGAATCACGTCGAATGCTTGCGCGAACGAAGGCTGCGTTACATCGTTGGTGTGCGCATCGAAGATGACGGGAGGACCGCCATTCTTGAGAGGCGCGAAATCATCATCCAGCCGATCAAACCAGTGGTCGGTATCCAGGTAGTTCACCATCGCCGGCCGGAGATCGCCGGGACTTCCGTGGCAGTCATTACAGCCGTCTGGCACGAAATAAGGGTGAGCTGCCCCATCGGGAAGGTCCGCAGCATCGAAGCTGGCATTCAGCTGAAGCCCAAGCGTAAGGTTCGGCTGAAAATCCAACCAATAAAGCCGATCAGTTCTGGAGGGTGCAAGCAGCATCACTTGCGTATTGATGGAAGTTCCTGAGAAGGGCTGATCGCTTGCCGGATCTGGAAAGAAGTTGAACAGGATCACAATGGACTGGATTCCAGCCCGCGCCGCACCCGAATCAGGACGCACTCGAAGCCGGACGAGCTTTCGCCAGCCCGGCATGGGCTTTGCTACGTTTACGTTCGTAATTTTCGGTGCGAAAAATCGCGCCGCCAGAATGTCACCGTCCCGCAGACTGGCACCGCCCAATCCGCGGACCTGGAGGCCCAAGCCCTGATCTGGTGAGGCGACGCGAACCGGATCCATAAGAATCGCAGGATCGAGCGCCTCTAGCTTTGCCCCCGATACCGGATATCCGACAAAATCGAGCAGACTGTCGAGCGTCGTAACTGAGGGTATCGCTTGAAATCCAAGTTCTTTCGAGATGCGGATGTAATAGGCGCGAGCTTGTGCTTCAGAACCTGGCACAACCGTTTGCGCATGCATCCATTGGGCAAGTAAGACGCCAAACAAAATAGCGAGTGCGCATCTTCGGAACCCATTGTTACACATGTCCATCCCCGATTTCGCTAGAGTCAATGCTGCAGGCCGGTTCTCTTAGGATTTCAACCTGATTTCATATCGCTCGCGCCATCTGCGAAACTCCGTACATTCCTTAGCGATATTTCGCTTGGCTTTTCTGCCTTAGCGCTTACGGTTTAGGTATTCGCTTAGCGAGTCTGCCCCGGACCGCTCGAGCAGCGTGCCCAATGTGGCATCGCTGCGCAAGCCTGGCGCGAAGTCTTCTCCGTACTCTCGACGAAGAGTGCCCACGAGCGTGTCGCATCTCTTGCGCCTGATTTCGCCATCCTCATCGCGGCAGCGCTCGTCTAAGCCAACGTTGCACTTGTTTCTGGTCACGTTGATCTCCTTGGATACTCGTATACGCGACTTTCTCACCTACGATAAATTATCCGGCACAAAGGGTAATCTTGGCAAGAAGAATTTCTTGTATGCGATAACCGACTCATGTTACGAAGATCCGGGGGGATTTGCATGCCTGAACCAATCGATGTTGAGCGTCTCGGCCAGCGACTTCGCAGAGCTAGAAGGGATCGAGGAGTAACGCTGGAAGATGTTTTCAAGACCACTGGTATAAGTGTAGCCACGTTATCGAGGGTGGAGCGAGCTGGATCGAAGGATATCGATGCCGGGACATTGGTGAGCATTTGTAAGTGGATGGGCGCAGGGCCAGAGGAGTTTCGGCCGGGTGCTGAACCACCGAAGACGCCAACTCGGCGTACGCCAGCGAGCACACCCGAAGCCGTCGAACTATACCTACGCGCGGATAAGAACCTTGACGAACGAACGGCCGTTCTATTGGCTGAGATGTTTCGGGCCGCTTACGAGAAACTGGCAAAGGGAAGGTGAGTTGGAGCTACGGGTGATGTTTCTTCCGTTTTCAAGGCGTGCGCAGCGATGGGAATCAGTCGCCGTCTCGCTTCGTCGCCTCGAGGGCGCAAGCGACGGCGACATCATCGACCCCCAATCTCTGGCAGTAAAGGTGGGACTTTGTCTCTTCGATGCCCGTCAGGCACTTGACAGCTTTTCACAGCGCGACCGCGACCACATCTTGATGACGGCGAGGAATCGATGGTCAGGTGGCGTTCTGCCGACTCCGCTGCCAAACGGAAGCTTGGTCTGCATTCTGAATCCGACGCACCCTCGTCGTCGCAATCGGATCACCCTGATGGAGGAAATCGTCCATGTTCATCTTAAGCACGTTCCTACTGGCCTGCGGGACATTGCGCCTAGACTGCGGGTTCGCGATTACAACGTTGCGCAGGAGACAGAGGCCTATGGCGTCGGCGCTGCAGTTCTCCTGCCTTGGAGTTCCTTCTATCACAGGCTCGATTCTGGCGAGACACCCGAAGTCATTGCGGAACACTACGATGTGACGACGCAGTTGGTTCATTACAGGATCAAAATCACGGGTGCCAGCAACTTATACCGCAGCCGCTGCCGCCCCGCCCAAAGTGGGTAAAAAGAAAGCCAAGCCATATCGCTTCATCACTTCATCGCGATTACCCGAATTGAAAGCTTCGACCATCGCCTTCAGGGGATGAGAGGTCTTATGAGCTGTGTCTGTGGAGCCGCCAAATTTCCACATTGAGACGGCGGGCCGCTTCTCTTCTGACTCGAAGAGCTTTTCGGCGAATCGCGTCCGTGATTGTCTCTTGTGCCAAGGCGGAGTAGCTCTCGCAACTCCTGATACGTGGCAATCCGGATTTCCAATTTACGTGCCGAGTTAACCATTTCTCCCCAACACAGACGCCAATCAGGCAACGGGCTCCGATGGCCTGGATGCGGGCCCAGCAACCGGAAGGAAGTGTGTGCCGACGCGTTGTCCATACTGCGGAGACAGGCGAACAGAAGTGCTTAAAACCGTTTACCGCGGTCATAACTCGTATCGCCACCGGCGATGCATCTATTGCGGGTCCCGCTTCAGTACCCAAGAGAGGCCGGTGCGCCGGAGCCGCGTGGTGCGAAAGTGGCTAGGACCACGTTCGTCTCGCAACGGATGGAAGAAGCATCGAATTGCCGCGTTGCAGGGAAGATGTGAAGTTGAATCTTGTGGAGCGGATTTCACACAGGCCAGCGTCCACCGCCACGTGGACCACATTGTTCCTCTGAGGCTCATCCGGCGATTGCGGGCCTCTACGGCCTGTAGGTTCGACCAAGGGCAAGCAAACTCGCAATCGGAGTGCGCGATTTCACTTGCGGCGGGCACACTTCAGGCACACCAACGACGCGGGAAGTGGGAGCGAACGCGAATGCTAGCGTGTGTGCCGCGAAACACGTGCTGAACCGGGCGACATTTCAGGCGCAAAACTGCCAAGTCGAGAATGCCGCGCTTGAATCTATTGCAGAGAAAGCATTCTTGCGTGTCGCTGAGCGCCCTAGGGAAGACGCCTTCCGAACTTTTCTAGATGATTCACTTATCCAGTGACCGCCAATCTGATTATAGCGTCAGCCAGACCTTAAGCTAGCCCTCACTCGAACTCCAGATTCTCTGCCCTGAATTCAAACTTTCGCCTTTGCCACGGCTGTCCGTGGAATCTAAATCTGATCGAGACCTCCACTTTATTAGGAGAGTAAAGTGTACCGTCTCTCAGTTCCAATTTGCCATCCAGGAGAGCATCACAAGCTTCGATAAATCCGCGACGGATTCCTCTTTCGTACCACTGAAGCGCCCGCTCTTTGGATTTCTCATCGATCAAATCCGCAACCGCCTCAAAATCCTCGCTTGGAAAAGAAGTCTGTTTCAGTCGAACACGAAGAATGGCCGCTATAATTTTGATCGCTTTTCTATACGTCGCACAGGCTCTTGCGATCGGATCTGAATTCATACGTACCCCTTTCTGTTAATGGTGTCATGCTTTGGCGTTTGCATCTCCGGTCCCAATGGGCACCACGACTGCCACCACCTTTGCTCTATACGTGATAAGGACGCGTTGGTTTCCGAAACGAACGCGAGCGAGGTAATCAGACATTCGACTCCTGAATTCACCGGGCGTGACCTGTACGTAATCGGGGCGCGGGAAACGGCGGATGCCGTCTCGACCCGGCGGAATTTCCCCGGCCGATATGATCCTGGCAACTCGCTGTCCTCGTTTTTGAACAACAAACGTCTCGCCCCCCCAGCGCACCCTACCAAGGTATTCGCCTAGATGGCTATATAGTTCGCTAGGTCTGGCCGTGCCTTCCTTTTTCTTCATAGCTCCACGTCGACTATTCGTCTAATACGACGTATAGTCTATCTGAATCTGAAGCGTAAGGCAACCTTCCTACGATCGAGCTTCGTACGAAAGGTTGTTTGGAACGAGAACACAATGAGGGCGCTATGACTCGATCGCCGTCAGGTCGATGGCAGGCAACTGCTCTGGGCGGGGTTCAACAGCCAAGCTGAGATAGAGTACAGTAAGCACACATAGCCGAAGCTAAACCAGATTGAACGACGGCTCATATTGTTGTCTGTGGCCACAGTGGAAGGTTTATCTCTCTGAGATGGGAATGCTCACACCAGCGAACGCCAGCACGCGTTCGGCATTCGATGTCACGATCAGTTTCATCTCTTCGACAGATAAATTCCGCAGCTGCGCAATCCGCGAGATCATTCGCGTCACATCCCGAGGCTCGCTTTTACGGTTTTCGATTTCGGTAAAGGGAGCGTCGGTCTCCGTCAGGAGGCGGTCGGAGGGCAGGCTCTTAATCAGCGATATACCGGATTCGGCGGAGAGCATCCGGTGGTTAATCGAGAAATAACAGCCGAATCTCGCGGCTTCGATTGCCGTGGTGACGCTGTCGGAAAACCAGTGCAGAATCGGCAGGACGCGCTCAGGCGTGGTGTGCTCCGCAAGACAGGCGAGGACCTCGCGGCTGGCGCGCCGGCTGTGAATGGTCAGTACGCGGGCGCCCAGCATTTGCGCCGACTGAAGTGCGCGGGAAAACACCTCCTTCTGAATCGGAAGTGTGTTGCGGTATGGAGGGCTGCCGTCCAGTCCGATCTCGCCGACAAACGGCGTCTCAGCCATGAGTTGTTCCAGCTGCGCGATCTCGGCGCGCCGCTGGTCAGCCAATTCAGGGTGTAGCCCGATCGCGGGAATTACGAAATTACTGCGCTCGCTCCAGCGCCGGTTCTGCTTCCACGCCTTTGGCGTCGTCGTGACCGCGAGCGTGACGATGCGGTTACGATCGCAATCCGCAATCAGCACCGCCGGATCGGGAAACAGATCGACGTGGCAGTGAAAGTCAAATCCGTTAGCCGCAATTGTCATTCGGGACGCACCATGACGCGGCCGGTGACGGTATCAACTTCCTCGATCCCGCGTCTGAACACCTCTGCGTATTGGGCAATTTCAGCAGCGCTGTAGTCGGAAAGCGGTCCGGACTTGTGGACGAGGATCTTCTCAAGACCCGGACGGCGCTTCAGTCGCGACGCCATCATCTGGAAAGATCGAACGTGCTCGCCCTGAGCTGCCTTTGAATTGAGTTTCTGTGTTTGAAGGTCTGCAATCGTGTATTTGGTCGGGTCCTTGCCGAACGCAGATGTCATCGCCGAGCGCCTGATCAGGCACGGCACGCAGAAACCGCAATGGCCAGGCGCTGCGCCGAGCCATCGCGCCTTCGTGACCGAGGAGCAGGAGATCGTGTCGACAGCGTGCTTCCGCACGATTTCCTGGTTCTTGCACTCGGCGAGCATCTCCCCCTTGGTCTTGAACCGGTACGGGTTCTCAAGTCTGGCGCCGATTCCCAGCCCGTCCAGAATCTCTTGCCATCGCGCCATATAGAATGGGTGCGTCGTGCGCGTGCTCCACGCGCCGACGCGCAGGCGGTCGAGCGGAACGTTGAGCGAGATCAGACCGTTCTCAGGAACGTAGATGGGGGGACTCTTTTCGAGGCCACTGGCGGCGAGCGCTGCGAGCGCGAAGAAAAGGAACGACCGCCCGCGCGTCGTGAACTCGTCAGCCATCGCGTGGGAGAAGTCGGTTTTGTCAAACCGGACATTGGCTCGAACGTGGCGCCCGCGCATGTCGCCATATACCTTAGCAATTTGATCCGCGCAGCGCTCCTGTGAGCTCGTGCTGTTGTCGCCGTAGTGACTGACGAGAATCGGTTTCTTGCCCGCAGCCAACCGGTCGATGGCGCCGATGAAGCTGTCGAGTCCGCCTGAGAAGAGACACACGGAGGTAAACGTCGGACGGACAAGCGCGCGGGGTTTCTGGATCAGGGTCTTGTATTTCCGCTCCCGCTCACGGAATAAAAGCCTCCAGTGGTCGCCGGTCAGGAATTTCAGCGTGCGCACGAGCAGCGGCACCAGCGCCTCCCAGCGGGCGGGCTCCTCGACCGGCAAATACAGATCGATTTCGCGCGTCCAGCCGTCCTGCGCGTCGGCGGCGCGCGAGATGCGCGTGTCTGCGGCGGTGATTGAGGCCGCGAGGATTCCGAGATCTGCCGTCGTCTCTGAAGGCACAACACCACGCTCGATCAACTGGTCAATGATCTGACCGAGACCGAACCCGAGGCGACGGTAGCCGTCGACAAAGCGGATCTCCGTCGAGAGCGAGTCCGCCTGCAGTACCTTGACAGGCGCTTTGTCGGCCGGGCCAAGCCGTGCGATGATGCTGTGGCGTCTCATCAAGCTGCGTCTCCCCAGGTGACGAGCAACTCCCACGCATCCTGATAGCTGCGGTCGACGATGCCCTGTATCTGCCGGTCGCTGAGCGAGGCCGGCGTGCTGATGTCGCTTGAGAAAGAGTCGCGGACCGAACGCCTGATGTAATCCCGAAGCTGGTTCTCGAACGCCTCTATGGCCGCAAGGTCTGCGGCGACCTTCAGGCCATTGGCACCGATGTCCTGCAGCAATCGCCCCTCGATCGTGTGCGCAATGAAGGTTAGAAAGATGTCGCGCATCTGCTCCCGCGTAAGTTCCGCCGGATCGGTGACGTTGAGGTCTTCGAGGTCCGCGACAGTCTCCAACCATGCATCGAGCGCAATTCCCTCATCGATCGGTCCAGCGTCCCCGCAGACAACGTCAGTGAGTCCCGTGAAGACTTCCTCAAGAGGGCGGCCGATGAGGTCTGCGAGATTGAGGCGCCGCAGCGTGGCGTCAAGGCCATCGCGCTGGAAGTCTCGGAGGACCCCAAGCACTCCGCGCGCGGCATTCCGCGATGCTCCCATGCGTCGCGTCGCGTTGCGGCTGCCGCCGGTGCCGGAGCGAACGTAATCACGCGCAGCACGGCGGAGAGATCGTCCGTCACTGCCGGCCGACGATGCGAACCGGGAAAAATTCGATCGCGCGGCCCTGAATCGGTCCGGGGGCGGTAGCGGCGGCATCGGCGGCAGCGGTCCCGCCGGTTGCGCCGGCACCTGTGGGATCGGAGGAGGAGCAGCTTCGGGCGGGGGTGGTTCAGGAGCAGGAACGACTTCGGGCGGCGGTGCAGAGGGCGCGTCATCGAGCCACGACGGGACCAAGGGCGTTCGCGGATTGGGTCCCTCTGAGCGGCCGGACGTCCCCATTAATGTCCTGCCTTCCGGGTAGGTGGGATCGCCTGCGCAGCGGATCTCTTGAGAAGTTGGTTTTCATCCTGAGCGGCCCACTTGCCGAGAATGGCGCCCAGTCTTTCACGCGTTCCGGGCTCCGTCAGGACCTCCGTCCAGCCTCGCGTCGCCCACGCTCCGAGACTCGTGGCATCTATGCTCTCGACGAGGGAGAGAAGATCCGGTTGATGGCGCGGATGGTTTTTCGCGAGGAGCATCAGCCCGGTAAATCCGGCTGGTTCCGTTGCGAAATTGGGCGCCCTCAAAACGCGCTCGCGCAGTGCGTTGAACACCTGCTCGGCGTCCCCGTGAGCCAGTCCCCTGACCTGCGGTTCGACGGCGCGGGCCGCCAGATCGCCACCGCTCAGTGATTCGATGAGCGCGTTGAGACCGCTTGACTCGGATGCGCTGGCGAAGATGCGCTTGTCGCGGGCGACGAACACATACGGGCGCAAGTCGACGTCCTTAAGGGCCGGATCGATCTTCGCCCACTTCACGAGCCAGTCGCGTGACAACCATTTATCGTTCTCGCCTTCCGACCGGGCGGCGGCTTTGCTGGCCTTCGTGCCCTTATTCGGTTTGAAGTCGGCCTTACCGTCGCCGCGGTCTTCTGATTCGAGTTCAGCTAGGAGCGGCACTCTGCCGTCTGTGGCGAGCATCGCCTCGGCGGCGAGGTGGTCGTAGAAATCCGGCTGGAACCGCTCGGCGAGCATGAGTTTGCCGAGCACCGCGGCGTTGACGTCCATGCCGAAGCCGCGTTCCCTCGCGATCCCCAATCTGATGGCGAGCGAGTTGAGGAACCGTTTGATCTGCCGTGGATTGCCCTTCGTGCCCTCGGCGAGAATCGGTCCGATCTGCTGGGCGAGAACAAATGCCGCCCCGAGTTCCTCGCGTTTCGTGGTGTCCACATCACGGACCTGGTCGAGCGTGATGCCGGAGCCGCGCCATGGCTGATTCAGCGCCTTGCGGGCCAGGGCGAGGAGGTCTTTGAATCCGATGTGGTCCTCGCCCACGATCGCCTGGACGAGCAGCAGCGTCACGTACGTGCGCGATTCCTGCACCCCGAGCGCCGGTATGCGAAACGGGATCTGAATCAGCTTCTCGAGGTAATTCCTCGCGTATGGCAGCGGGCCGGATGCCAGCGGCAGGTTGGGAAAATGCTGCCGCACGGCGTATTCGATCATTCCCTCATCAGCGCCAATGATGAATGCCGTCTTCGGGACGAAGAGGAAGAGGCGAATCGCTTCGAGCGTGTCGATCGCCGTCTCCGGCAGGCATCGGTCGAGGTCGTCGATCAGCACGACGAGCTGATCGATCTTAGCCTCGTCTAGAAGCTTCGCGAATTCCTCTCTAAAATAATGAATCTCCTTCGGGATGCTCTCTTCTTCAGCGGGCTTCAGAAGGTCGGCGGCCTCGTCGATCTTGTCCTTGATGTCATCTGCCGACAACGACTGCGCATTCGCTGCGAGATCGTGGAGTCCGCCCAGCACCGCTGTGACAATCTGCGGAGGGATGCCAGTTTTGAGACTGACGGCGAGTCCGGCGCCGTACCGGGCGAGTTTCATGACGTTGACCCGCCTCAGCAGCTTGTGGCCGACTTCCTTAACCTTGCCGTAGGTCGAGCGCTGCCGAACGAGTTCGCTGACGATGACCTCGATCAGAACTGTCTTCGCGTCATCGAATCCCTGAAACGTCCAGCCGTTGAACCACAGGCTTGCGACTTTCTTATCGTCGCGCGTACCGGACTCGACCATCTTGAGGACACTAGACTTTCCGGCGCCCCAGTCGCCGTGGATCCCGATCGTCAGCGCGCGCTCGCGATTTTCTTTGAGCAGCGCGACGACGGTTTTGGCAACAGCCTCGTAGTTGAGGAAGTCGACAGCCGTTTCCTGGTCGGGAATCAGCACGGCATCCGGTCCTTACGAGCCCTTGCTCATCCCCACAAGCGCCAGGATCACAAGGCCACCAATCGCAAGGGCACCCACTGCTTGTTGATTCTGCTTCGCCATTGAATTCTTCAAGACAGTCTCCCTCAAGCTGTACATCGCCTGTTGCGGATTTTGAAACGCGGCGGCATAGCGCAGATCCTTGATGAATCCCGGAAGGGAAAGTCCTCGTTCTAAAGCAAACGGAAGAATCGGCTTGTTATTTCCGTGTGCGATACCAATTTCCTGACTTACCCATTCCGATCCCATTGCATTCCTGCTCCAGAGCAGAACAAACAAATCGCATTCGAGAATGGCCGTCTTAGTGTTGGGCGTAATTGGCGCGCCCAGAGCGACCGTATACTGCGAAACGAAGCACTCCACATCCGGGAATTGCAGAAAACTCCGGAGGGCATTTACATCCGGAATGTCCTTTGTGGAGTAGCTGACAAAGACCTTATAAGCCATATTCTTCTGCCCGTTAGTTTCGTAGCGACTGTCCTAGACGCCGTTCCCGTCAGTGAATCTGGAGATGCTTGCTGACGGAAATACGTGCCCCCGGATCGACAGTCTGTATGGATTTCCTTTTTGGGTCTTTTCGTATGCTCGTCGTGGCATAAAAGTAAACTCACTTCGTCGCGAAATACACACCGGGGCCGCTGGCGGCCTTCGCTAATGGGAGGGAGGAACCCTCCGCCCCCACGTCTGTGAACCCGAGATTCAGTCGGCCGACTAAAGCGTCGAGTTTTTCAATCGGGGGATACAGCCCCAGATATTCTTGCCCTTTGAACTCCGAGTCGTACTCCGAAACCAGCGGGAGAATCCACAAATGTTTCGGTTTGTGCCCGTCAAAATAGCCCAGTTCCCATGGCATCCATACGGATTGTGTGGCATTGGGGGAATGCACATAGACGAGGCTAGAGCAGTTCTGCATCCGATCCCGCAGTATCTGCGCAGTCTGGGCTGTGACTTTACCGCGATCAAGTGCCGGATCGTTCATCCAGTCCACGTAGACCTTCAGCCCCAGCTTTTCGATGATGCTCTTAATGCCGTAAATCACGTCGGCGTCCTGGTACGCGTGTGAGAGGAAAATGTCGTAGTGATCCGTCGATGAGAATCTTCGTGAATCCTCCATCAGGATCTGCGACGCGCTTTTGCTTACATAGGACCGGGCAGCCTGACCTGCAGCTCTGGCTTCCGAAATGCGCAGATATGCCAACCGTCCCTCCTCTCCGGCCGTTACTTAAGCCAGCTTGAAAAATTGTTGAACCCGTCGTTGGTGTTCCAGTCGTAGACCGGATACCAGTTGCCAAGGTTATAGCCTTTTCCCCGATATTCCGCGCTTACCTGAAAACGGTACGATGCCCCGTCGTCGACCTTGTCGTACTCGAACCACTTGTCCCCTACCTTCTCCCACAACGTCGCGGTCTCTCCGCTTTGTGAGAACGTCACACCAACATATTCAAGGGGATTAGGGCCGGGCCATTTGGTGAGGCCGTCCTTGCCTTTAATGGAGTTGATGTGGACGCCGAACAAGTGATTACCGCGTTTGAAGCTCTTCAGGATCTCGTATCGCACCCACGGACGGGCATAAGTATCCGACCCGATAAGGACGCAGGAATTGGTAGTGTTCTCCAACCCTCCGTTGATGAGACGCTTGAGCGCGGTATCACCTTGCTTCCTCGCCGCTTCCCAGATCGAAGCGTCATAAAAGCCCGCGGCTTCGCGATCAGGCTTCGTCAGCCAATGATTTCTGACGACGTTCGCGCGGAAGTCGATTACGTCCTGGTAGTGGAAAGTGAAAAAGACGCGGTTTGCCATATCATGCCGTGTAATTATCTCTAATCTCGATGGCTTCCTCGATCCAGTCCGCAAGATGCTCGCTAATATAGTTGTATACGTCCTTGCTGTCCGTGTAGGGAGCGTTGTACGCCTTGACGACGGAGGTCATCGGCGTTTTTTTCTGGCCGATGTTGACATTTTCAAACGGGTTGCGCCCCTTCGATGCCTGATTGCCGTCAAAATCCTTGAGCCGGTGAATGTAGACTCCGACAAGCCCCTTCTTATTGTTCCAGGCCGCCTTGATCTCGTAATCGATCCACTTCCGCCCGGCCGTGTTCTCGCCGATGAGAACGACATTGCAGGATTTGCCGTCGAGCTGACCTTCAATCCACCGTTGGATTGCCTTGTCGCCACCGCTCGTGATTTCCTCCCACTCGTTGTCAGTTGCGGGCTTGTTGCCTTCGACCACACCCATGTTCCGCACCCTAGCAGCGCGCGCGCAGTCGGGCGTGTAGTGAAAACTGTAAAACACCCTTCTCGCCATGCTCACCTACCCTTCGCTTTGTTAATGATTTCGATGACAGCACCAATCAGGCGCTCGCTGTCTGAGGCGTCGTCGAGGCCGTCGAATAGTGGTTTCAGCTCCGCATGGGCCGGGTAGTATGTGCCGAAATTGGCCGCAACTTCCTGCCACAATTCCTTAGCCACATAGCCTGTCGCGCCGATGGGAATCAGCAGCAGTTCTTTATCCCTGGCGATCTCAAATTCGCGGCGCACGCCGTTTGCCGGAACGACTTTGCCCGCCTCCAACTTGTTGCCAAATACAAAGACAGCGACGCCCGCATGCGCGATCATCTCCTGCCGGTAGTATTCCCATTGCTTCTGTGCGTCCGTTCCCTGTGGGAACGGGCGCAGGATAAGCTGATCGTGAAGCCGCTTGCCCTGATGCTGATAGAGCTCTTCGAGTGCTCCCGTAATGACCTGGCTGCCGACACCGAGACCGAAGCCAGAGACAATCCTACTGTCGTTGCGGATGAGAGCCTGGCTGAGCCTGCGGATGTGATTCTCCGCCTGAGCCTGGGTCCAGGCGCCATATTCGTGTGCGCTGCCGGAGATGAGGACTGTCTTGCGCCGAAACCGTCTCTCGATCTGTTGGAGCAGGACGGTGATGTCGCTGTAGTCATCGACCAGCAAGCTTTGCACGCCGAAGCGTTTCAAATCATTGATGGCAAGCTGCTGTTTTAGTTCCGCATACTTGAAAGCATCCTCGCCAGGAAAGTTGACGCGATTGCACTTTTTGAAAATGCAATAGTGGTCGCGCGGCTTTCCGTGCAGACTCACCCGCACACGGCTCAAGATGTAATCGAGATTGGGATCGGTGAAGCTGAAGCCTAGAAACAGGAACATCTTTGCCACGAGATCGCCGCTCAAGGCGGTCACATACTGGCCGCGCGTAGATTCGTAACGCTCGTAGTCATCCTTGGTCAGGACAGCGTCGTCGGGATGGTCGATGTCGCCGTGCATCTTATACACAACGGCGTCTCGCCTCGGCTTTGTAAGTTTCAGGTGATCTAGGGTGAACTTCACATCGGGCACCTTGCCCGCCGCCTTCAGCGAATCCTCAAGAAGCTTGTCGTAGTTCGTGGTCCAATAAGTCTTAATTGGAAGCCGGGCAAGAATGCGATGGTTTTCGGTTGGCGCATGTCCAGGCGAGAGCTGCTCGATGAGGGCGCGATTGAGCCCGCTGCGATTTTGTTTTTCATTCAGGTGGTACTGTGCAATCGAAATGAGGTCGTGTTCCTTGTCGATGTCTAGTCCGAGTTCGTGAGCGATGGGTTGGAGCAGCTTCTTCCAATCGACGTAGCCGGCTCCGACCGACAGTCCCGCGCCGGCAAAGATCGCGAGGTTTTCCTCGTCCAGTTCCTTAACGAAGGTCTCAATGAAGTGTTCAGAGTGTTTGTCCATAGGAGCCTTCTGTCATCTAATCAGAGCTTTAACACAGCACCATGGAAGTTGCTCATTGCATCTGGAAACTCGCTGACACACTCTTCAGACTTTTATTGATTTTTGAAATTGCGTCAGCGGCGTTTTCGTTGGTTCCCTGTAGTTCGATCTCCACGCGAAAGGTCAGTGCGTGACCGACGGATGCCTTGACGATGTCACCGACGACGTCTGCCAGATCTTGGAGCTCGTTCGGTTTTAGCTCGGCCGCAGCGACGTGTCTTCCCGGCCGCTGCGGAGTCTGGGGCGTGGAAACCGGTGCACCGCCAGCGGGAACCCGGACTTTCACCATGCGAGCACCAGAGAGGTCACAGGGCCACGGGCCTGAATCAATCGTGGTCTCCAGGACCCGAGCCCGAATCGCGCCTTCGATGACCTCGCGTACGGTGACCCAGGGAAGGGTCACGCCTGCTCTTTGCGAAAGCGCTGCCGAAATTGCAAGCAACGTCGTCTCCGGTCCCGACCAAACCTCGGGAAGACTTGCCGGCAAGATATCTGAAATCGGGATCGGGCTCGGAGGAGGAAAAAGTCGAGCAGAGTCTGATAGAACGCCAGCGGGTACTGGTTCGCCGAGCATACTTGCCGGACCAGAAATTAGCCACAGCTTGCTCTCTTCGACCGCACGCTGGATCGCGGACATGACGACAGATTGGTCTGCCGATGGAATTCTGATGTCTTCTGTGTAGAGGTCTTTGCGTAACTTAACGACCTTTGTCCCGTCAAAATAGTCCAAAACATCTCGGACACTTAACTCAGGCGGGGAAGGCCACAGCTCGGGCAGATTGCCTGGAATCAAGAGCGAAGGTGCAATTTCGAGAAGATTCGCTGCGTCCGGCAGAACCACCTCGAGACTCGGCTCCTTCAAATCTGCCTCAGATGGCATCTCACGCCACAGCGTTCTGGTTGACCGATCCGGCCGTGTGACCCTCAGCGCAAAAAGGCCGTCGAGCGCGCCCTGAGTCAGCGTGCGAAGAATCTCTTCACGGCGCAGCATCTTGGGCAAGTGAGGGAACTGGGCAAAGGCGCCCACCAAGTCCTTCACTCTCCGTGATGTCTCGCCTTCCTTCCAAAGATCGTAGGGTCCCTCTGGGAGTAGCGCCTCTGCGTTGATCGCCGTGTCCTGAATGCGGGACCGCGCATCAGCCTTAATCGTGGCGAACAAATTGTCGGTTCCGAGCGTGACCTTGAACGCTTGGATCTCGTTCTTATCGGAAACGGTCACGACGATGCTGTAAGCTTGCTGAACGGTCTCTGAAATCTTCTTCTTCGCTTCTTCTGTATAGGCCTTGAGCAAATCAACGCGCAGCGGATCGAGTTCCTGCCCCTTTAATAATTCGCGGACCTCTTCCCAACCAAGGTATTCGCGAATCCGCCCTCGGACCGCATCCACACCTTCGCGTGAGGGAACCGCAAGAACTACGGCGTTTCTGAAGGTTCGGGGACGATCTGGCGAGGTCGTCTCATTGACGAAACGGCACGCCTCCGCGCTGGGGCTTCCGGGCGATGACGCTGTCTTCGGACCCAGCACAGCATAGTGGAAATCTCCGTCATCTTCGATGTCGCTGGGTTTTGCCGGAAGATTGTGTACTCGCGCGCCGGCCGCAGAAGCACCGGCGGTCAGACTCTTGAGACTGCCAATCGCATCTAACAATTTCGCTTCTATCAAGTCCGGCGAGACGGCCCTCGAAGCTTCGTTGTGCATCTGACGCAAATTGGGTCGAGAGCCGAGACGCCAAAAGCTCGGCAACTCCTTCTTGCCGTTCCCGCCGATCGCTGACACGTTCAAGGCGGATTCGTCCAAAAACCAAGAGATTTCCGACCAGCGTCGAAGACCTTTCTCAAGTTCAATTTTGTCGGGTCGAGTTTGTCCGAGGAGCACCATCAACTCCGCTGTTGAGGCCTTCTGGCCAACTGGCTGTGAATGGAGGAAAGCGCAGACAACAGCTTGTTCAATTTCGCGGTAACGAAGGCCAGGCAGTTCGGCTTGAGTGCTTCGTGCCTTCTCAAGTTCCCCCTGCAGGATGCCGCTCCACTCCTGTCGCTTGCCTTCATACTCCTCTGCGGCAGCAACAGTCGTCAGCTCGCGAAGGGCTTCCGAGATGTCCGACTCGCCTGGGGCTGACAAGAAGACGTTTGCAACAACGAGTGGCGATTCGTCCCATTTCTCAGCCTCGCGTAGTGCCAGGGCAAATGTTCTCAGGACTCCTCGCGTCCTCTGAAAACCTTCCAGGTTCGTCCACTTGCTGTAGAAAACTTCCGTCAGATCAGGATGGAATGGGAAGCTCCGAAAGAACCTTTCCTCGGCCGCCTTCCCCTCGTTGCGTGTTTGCTCATCGAGGTCCGCGATTCCCTTGAGCGCAGTGACGACGTGCACCCGAAAGGCCTCTCGGTCCTGAATGGAGGACGGCTTGAAGAAGCGCCTGCGCAGAACCTCGGCGACATCCTCCTTCACAACTGGCTGTACGCCCTCTTCTCGCTCGCGCCGAAAAATGGAATAAAGTTCCTGCGTGATTTCCTTGCCCAGCTTGTCGCTTTTTCGGGGATCGGTCGCCAGCAACGAAGCCACGACAGCGCAGCGGTCAACCTTTGTCGCCGCTTGCGTCAGGGTTTGGAAGAAATACTGAAGTCGGCTACGCCACGCTTCGTCCTGCCCGATTTTTTCCCGGGCATACATCAGGACTTCATCCATGAGAATCAAGGTAGACAGCCCTTGCTTCAACGGAAGAGAGAACAGATCAACCATGAGATTCTCGGCGGGCGGACTTTCCCTTTCTTCATCACGGCCTTCTGCTTGCAACAGCTTCAGACCGTCAGAACCTGCAATCTGCCACGCCAGAATGCTCCATGGCTGCTTCAACCATCTCGTTTTGCCATTGGGATCAGGAACCTCCATCCCTTTTTCGAGATCCAACTTGTCAAACGCGAGTACTGCCACCCGCGTTTTGGGTGGCGTCATTCCTGCGTGCTCTACGAACTCCCGCACGGCGGGGAGGTCAGGCAGATTCTCTGGATCACGCACGAGATGAAGAAGCGTGATCTCCGTGTGTGTCTTTCCGCCACCGTAGGTGAGTTCGAGTTGGCGAACAGCTTTGTCATTCATCCCAGCCAGTCGGCGCACCACGTCCTTTACCAACTCGCGCAAGTTGAATGTCGGGAAGGTTAGAGCGAAGAACTCCTCAGGCTTTTGATAGACAGGCTTCGCCCGTCCAATCACAACGTCGTAGAGATCCGCGGCAAAAATCGCCAGCGATAGTTCGCCTGTCTTCAGGTCATCCCGAAGTTCAACGACTTTGTGCCAAGGTTTCCAAGGCGTTTTGGGCATGGGCATTACTCCTTCTCGGACTCGACCTGCTCGGTTTCACTCTCAAAGAGCTTTGGCTGTACTACTTCACCTGCGGCCTGAACAGCTCCCCCGCGAATCACTAAATGATTGCTGATGCTCTCAAGGATGGAACGTTCTTCACTTCCGGGGGCCGAGAGCTCCACCAGCGACTGCAAGACTCTATGAAACAGCTGATTTCCTCGAATTCCGTTCGTTTCGACGTACTCGTCAACCCTGTGTTGGTCTCCCGCCTTCCAGAGGTGCATTAGCCGGTGTATTTGGTCGATCAGTGGCGCTGGCTTCCCGTCTTCCGTGTAACCCATGTTTCGCCGCTTTCTCTGATTCCAGGGACGAAGCTTGACTTTGCTTCCCGTACCCTCTTTGGCTTCCGATTCACCTTCGGCCCACGTGGTCTGCGGTTCCTCTTCTTCCTCTTCAGACTCAATTCCTCCAGTACGAATCAGGATTTCATAGTCATCTGCTAAGGCTGAGTCCGAAAGGCCGCACGAGATGGCGTAAAGGATGCAAGCCCCAATGGGCGCATCTTCAAAACCGAAATCATTTCGGTGGAGGAGATAGTACGTCGTAATGTCGTCAAGCCCGCTTACGGCTTGAGAATCCTCACCATGTGTTAAGACCTGCCCGACAACGAAGTTCACCACCATCCGGCGCACATGCTGGAGAAATTCATGAACCTCCATGATCTTTCCAGGTTCGTTTGCCTTCTTGACCACGGGGTGCTTGCTGTAGGCTTCGAGTGCCGGCCCTGTTGCCGCCCACACAAAGTCCGGCCCCCGTATTCCCGCATCCCAATAATCGCGGAGTTGTACAGAAATCTTCTCCCGCATTTCTTCTAGCACCTTGTTGTCCCACCCCGGGCGGGCGTCCTCGGATCGCTTCTTGCAAACGAGCCAGATAGACGATGCGAGCGCTGCTCGGCCGAAATTTCTCATGCCTCCACGCATCTCGGTCTCAATCGGCCATGTTGCTTCAACGGCAAATCCCGCCCGAATCACGGCAGATGCTAGTGCCTCCCACGCCTTCGGCTGTTTACTCGCAAACACAATCACTAGGCGCCCTTCAGGATTAAGCGCCTTCCGGCAGGTCTCGAAAGCGTTGAACATCCCGTTTTCATAAGCGAGCCTGGACTTTCGCTCGTCGCCTCCGAACCGGCTTGAATCGTCAATCAATTCTCCGTCGTTCGTTTCGTGATCCCACTTCGGAGCTAGAGGAGCGTAGAATGCTTGGTCGAACTCGGGGGAAAGTCCGTGAAGTGTTCTGCGAATCCAAACATAGAAAAAGTCCATGAGGTCCGAATACGGAATGGCGTCGTAGTATGGTGGGTCAGTAACCACGGCATCGTACCCCGAGTCCACTGCACGCGCTGCGGATTGGCAGATCGCCCGGATTCGTTCGTTGCCAGCTGCAGCCATCGAATGACTGCAAAACCAAGCGACCCAGTCCACCGAATCACGATAATTACCGCTCGCGCCGGAAAACGGGTTCGATTCGGGAAAATCCCAGTGGATCGGCAGCGCGAAGCGGGCGAAGGTCTGCTCGATTTTTTCCGTAGATACTCCCCACATGCAGAGTGTGCTCGAACGGTTTGCGCACCGGTCAATCACGGCCGCGAGAAACGCCATTATTGCTTCGCACCACTCTGGCGGGTACCCAGTTCGTTGGATTTGCGGCAACGCGACGCGCGTGTGCTTGACCAACGTGCCCAGAGCTAGCAGCTGCCGATCAGAGAAAAGCTTGTACCACTTATCAAACCCGTATAACGGCACGCGGATACCCAGGGCTTCCTTTCCGGGGAGCGGTTCACGAGGCAGTCCGTAGGGGATGTCCGCAAAGACGTGTTGCACGTGTTCCTTTGCGGCTTCGGCGGTTCGTTTCTCTTCAACGGTGGGCAGGCGATATTCCTTGCCACTAGTCCCTTCCACAACGACAGCAGTCAGGACGGTACCAAGCCGCCCTGCCAACCCCTCCTGGCGCATGTCCTCCATGTCCATGGCGACTGTACCGGCTTGGCCGCAGCAGGGGCACCATGCCCCACTACGGTTCATCGTGGCCTGGCTGATCTTCTTATCGTGCTCGCGGCGTTGGGCGGTGTTGCCGCCAACGACCGGCACATGTTCACTAATTCCGAAGGTCACACCTGTCTTGTCGGAATTGGGTTTCATCGTCAGGAGGACCCGCTTACGGTCTTTCTTGCAGAGCCAACGGGTTTTGAGAAGGGGGATCTGAGCGCGACAGTTCTTGCAGGCAACCGTGCGTGCCCACAAGTAAGCTACGGTCGGCTTCGCCACCCATCGCGGATTTCGAGGGTTCTTCAAGTATTCTTCATCGTGTAGCTCATTGAGGGATGGCAAATCCAGGGTGCCGTCCTCGTTCGTAGGCACCAGCTTCATCTCTTTTCGCTTCCACTCCACGCCTTCTTTCTTTACAGGTTCAAAGTCGGCGTAGGTGGGATAGAAGCGCGCCAGGTCTTTTCTGGCATCGTTCAGTACCCAGCTGCCCCACGCTCGAATATGCCAAGCCAGATCAGTCTCGGGCGGGTTGAGCTTTCCTGACCGAACAGCGTCAAACATCATCAGGTATTGCTTCTTTGAAATGGTTTTCCCGGTGCCGACCAAAGCTGGATGAGCCTTGTAAAACTCCTCCATAAATTGCTCGTCTTTGAGGATGAAATCGGGAAGCGGTCGCGTCTCCCCAGCGAGCTTCTGCGGGAACTCCAACGTGCACTTCAAGATGAACCATGCGACGGGATTGATATCAATTGCCGTGGTCTCGCATCCTAAGCGCATGGCTTCGAGCGGGATGGCCCCTCCGCCAGCGAAGGGGTCCAGCACCCTTGGTGCTCGTCCGTTGTAAGCCTTGCGAATCTCTTGACGGAACCACTCAAGATCGGGCAGAGACTCACGACCCCAGTGGAGAATTCCACCAACGGTTTCCTCTTTTGGCCGTTCGACGACCTTTCCGGACGGCATCTTCTTCTTTTCAAACTTCTTAACGACAATGCCGCCGAGTCTTTCCAAGAGTTCGCGACGTTTTTCGGGCGACCCGGGGTCGGGCAACAACGTAGCGATTAACGCGGCCCGGCATGCGGCAAGAGGTCGGCGGGCTGGCCAAATATGCAGCGTCGAAATGTGGCCATGGCGCACGTTTTTCTCGTGGACGGAGTCGAGCGATGCCTGCTTCAATGGGAAAGCAACCTCAATCAATCGGGGGCGGTCATTCATTGGATTTCCTCGCTCGCTGCTGCTTTGAAGATCTCATGCTCGTTCACCAACACCCCACCGCGCGCGCGTATGAGGAGCTTGCCAAAGGGATCTTGAATCCTGAGAAGCCTCGGCTGGGAACTGGCGCAATTGTACGCAACGTACAGCCAATAGCGGCCACGCAGATTGCAAGCTTTGGCCCACTCGTTTTCCGTGATTTCCACGTCGCCTATACCCGCCCGTCCCTTCACTTCGATTGCGAGCTCTTTGGGGCCGGGTCGAAAAGAGAGAAGGTCAAACCCAGGGCTGTCCGTTAGGCCTGCCACACGCGCCAAGGCTGGTGTTGAAACATCTTTAACCTTGGATCCGAGACCCTCCTCGTACGACCATGCGAGCTTCACGGCCAAATCTTCCACGGCCTCGTCGTGTCGCTTTCGGTCTTCAGGGTCCACTGACGGCACAACCAAGGCATGCCCTATAAAGCTGATCTCGCCCACAGCGACAAGGTCTGGCTCGAGACGAACAGCCGTCAAAGCATCTTCACTTCTGATCGAGAGAAGTCGCTGCCGTTCTTTGATTCGTGTGAGCTCTCCCTTTGCTTTCGGGTCATCGGCACGGGCCCTCTCCGAATACCTGGCCCTGGCTGCTGCAAGTTCTGCGTCTTGATAGCTGACGCCGCGACGAATAAAACTCTCACGGTCCGGAAGGGATTCTTGAATTCGCAACCGGTGCTGTTCCTCGAGACGGCTCGCAATCCGCTCCATTTCGGCCAAAGCCAACTCGCGCGAACTGTTGCCAGACATGGCAAACCGGCGAACGCTCACTGGCACGCCAGTCCCGCCTTTCAATAACAGAAGATACTCAACAGGGCACTCTTCAAATTCTCCGCCATCTTTCTGTTTAAGAGCGACGAGGCGGGATTCAAGGGTCTCAGTCTCCTTGAAAAAGCGTCTTTCCGGATCAGCTTTTCTTACGACAGTGATCTGGCCCACGTGGACGAGATATGCGCTGTCCGCAGTTGGGTCAATGAATACACCGCCTTTGAGAGCTCGTTGCCTCAAGGTCGAACACACGTGTTCTCGAAACCTCTCGAAGAATGGCTCGCCGGGATGCAGCCAAATTGCATGCTCAGAATTTTCCGGTCTGAAAAGAGTCAGCCTGTTTCTTTGATCCGCGGGATATGTCTCAAGTGCCGGCCAAAGAGGGTCCATCGCACCAGCACGTATTGCCCGAAGTGAAAAAGCGCCTTCCATGTCGCCGTCGACCGCGATGCCGACCAGCGGCGCCGCTTCTTCCACAAACCTACGAATGTAACCCGGGAGAAGCCGCCGGAACTGTTCGTGCTCAATTTCCTGCTGGAGCGAGGGCAACAACCGCTCAACGTCACCACCCTCCCCATAAATTTTCTTTTCCTTGTCTTCGATCGCCCGGATCTGTTCCTTCGTGAGGGTGCCTTCGAGTTTCTTCGCAATCGCGTCCGCATCATCTTCAGTGATCGCCTGGATCAAAAACTCTTTCAGTGAAACCCCTTCGAAAAGTCTCCCAACTACGTCAAATACTTTGTCGGAGTTGAGTTCACGCCGGATGGCTTCGAGCTTGTCCAGCAGAGTCTTCAGAACCATACCCTCCCGAGTTCGCCCAGCAACAAGATTGAAGATAATGACCGGATCGTGTTTTTGCTTGTAGCGATGGATTCGGCCCATTCGTTGCTCGAGCCGGGCCGGATTCCAGGGGATATCGTAGTTGATCATCAGCCAGCAGAATTGGAGGTTGATCCCCTCACCGGCGGCATCAGTCGCGATAAGATATCTCGCCCCTCCGTCCGCCGACGGCTTGCGGAAGAACTCGATCTGCTTCTCCCGCTCCTGGTAATCCATTCCGCCATGGATTTGTGCCAACGTGCCCGTCAGGCCCATTCCTTCGAGGCGACGCACCAGATACTCAAGCGTGTCTCTGTGCTCCGTGAAAACGATGAATTTTTCATCTCGGAATCGTGGGTCACGGAGAACCTCCTGTAACTTTTCAAACTTGGATTCTTGGCCTCGATCATAGACGGCTCGTGCCATCTCAAGTAGGCTCTTAACCTGGGTCCGCTCCGTCTCGATTTCTGCAAGCGAGACACCAACAATTCCTCCGAGCGCGCGGTCTTCAGCGACTTCGTTTTGTTCCCGACCGTCCTCAGTTCCTTCTTCGTCGGCTGTCATTTCATCGAAGACATCAGCAACGTTTCCTAGACGCAACTGAATCGCAGCAATTTCGTCCAACGTAAGTTGGCCCGTTTGCAGTCGCTGGCTTAGATCATCGAGCCTCTCAAGACGCCGCTCCAAGGAACGCAATAAGGCATACGTGGAACTTGCGAGGCGCCGCTGGAAAACGCTCATTGCAAGCCTCGCCGCAGAGCGATTCAAAATGCGCGCGCGATTGTAGTAAGTGCGAATGTAGCTTGTCGTTTCATCGTAGAGTTGCTGCTCGCTGATTTCGCCTTGAATTAGGTCGTAGCTGAACGTGTTTGAGATCCGCGTTGGATAGATGGGGCTTCCGTCGAAGCGAACCATTTCTTCCTTCGTTCGGCGCAGGAAATATCGTTGCCGATCCTCTCGTGAAAGCGAATTGAAGGCGTCAACTGTGGACAGAGCGTCGGGTTCGAGAAGTCGCCAAAGAGCGTAATAGGGAAAATCTTTACCCATGTGCGGTGTGGCAGTCAGTAGCAGAACATGGTGGGAATTCCATTCGAGTAGCCAGCGTGGATCTTCCGTCTGTACACCAACCAAGGCTTCAGCCAAACGATAACGATCGGTTTTCCGTACGCGAAAGTCCGGTTCTCGAGCCGCCGAAAGCTTGTGGGCCTCATCGAAAATCGCGAGGTCATACGGGGCGACACCTTTCTCCTGGAGCCGCGAAAACATCCTTTCGCCGGCCAGCGTATCGATGCTGACGATTACGTGGTCGCTCAAAGGGCCGAGGAAAGGATTTCTGATTCGGAGATCCGTTCCGCTCACGATCCTGAATTCCAGATTGAACAAAGAACGGAGCTCGCGCTGCCAGTTTCCGACAAGGCCTGCCGGAGGGATGATGAGTATCCTTCTTAGCAATCGTCGCGAGAGCATCTCGCGGATGTATAGTCCCGCCATAATTGTCTTCCCAGCTCCGGCGTCGTCGGCGAGCAGGAATCGCAAGCGAGGCTGAGTCAACATGTGCAGATAAACAGCGATGCGCTGGTGAGGGAGTGGATCGATGAGTGAGGTCTCCGTAGCGAAGGCAGGATTGAAGAAGTGACCGAACGAGACGCGTTCGCCTTCCACAACGGTGCGTATCGCCGCAGGTTCCGAACTAAAATCGAGGTCCGGCGGTACGTCCGGCGTGGCTGAAAATAGGAGCTGGTCTGTGCCTATTGCAGAATTGGCAAGGCCGAGAGCTTGCTCCTCGCCAACGATCTTCTGCAACGCCAATCCGGACGGGGCGACTTGGCCATTCTCCCACCGATTTACCGTCACGTTCGACACGCCGAGACGTTCCGCGAGGTCGGACTGCGTCAACCCCAGAGCGCGGCGTAGTCTCCTAATACGCTCCGATACGACGCTTTGTGTGCGGCTAGTTGTCATACGTTAACTCGCCTAGAAGATTCCATATGATTCTAAATATCAGACCGCGTGCTTTATGTCAAGAAGTTTAACATATGCTGTATGGCCCCTGAAGCGCACCTGACAGTTCTTCTGTAATTGTCGCTAACTCTAGCCCTGTTATATGCTTATATGAAATCATGCTAGGCAACTGATTCACGATTCCGCCTCGCAAGTCGTTTGCTTTCAGCTGCGGCTTTCCCGCGTTTGCGCCAACTTTTCACGCCTGGAAGTCATGTCGAAATGCTTCCCCTTGGCTTACGCGAGGCCGACCACCATTGGGAGGAGGGCAGAAGATGTCTTGTCCACACTGCGGCGATCTTAAGACTGAAGTCCTAAAGACAACCCATCGCGGGCGCAGCATGTATCGTATACGGCGGTGTTCTTTTTGCAGGGCACGTTTCAGCACGCAAGAGAGACCGGTCTCTTGGAACCATCTAAATCGAAAATGGCCGGGACCGCGTCCCTCGCGGAGGGGATGGAGAAAGGATAGAACCGCTGCACTGCGAGGAGCGTGCGAAGTGGAACCATGTGGAGTGGATTTCAAGCAAGCTGGGCTCCGCCGTCACGTCGATCACATCGTGCCGTCAAGACTCATCCGACGGCTCAAGGCTGGAAATCCAAACCGACGCGAAAATCTTCAGTGCATCTGCGGAACCTGCAACGGCTACAAGCTTCAGGCCGACCACAAGCTGTGCTTGGGCAATAAGCTCGGCTACCTCGAGATTCTTCGGGCGCACCACTTTGATCTTGCGCGCGTCGAACGCGCACTTGCAATGTACGGTTTATAGGTCCTGGAACGTCGCCCACACGTAAATCATTTCTATAGATTCTGCCTCATCGCTTCGGATACAGTTCGTCCCGATCTGGTCGTAGATTCTTCGGCAGGCTTAGCTTCAACGGTTCAACTTCGTTCGGCTCGAAAATCTTTGGGAAGTCGACTGGTGGGAAGGAGAGTCCATAGGCGACAGCGAGTAGGTCAAAGTTGGCCTTTGCGTCTGCCGGAGCCTCCAGATTCGCCGGCGCTGTCATCCGCCTATATCTGATGTTGCGGTTGTAATCGGATGGTCGCGTTTGTTGAAGCCGATGCTCCACCATCGGGAGCCTTGCTCCTCCACCGAGTGAGAACAAGGTATACGTGGCCCAACGGTTGACGTAAGGCTCTTTGCGGTACGAGCGATGGGCTGTCTGTACGTAGGTAGACACCATTTTCTTGACCTTATCAGATGCCGCATCTTCAATTTCTTGGCGCGAGAGAACCACAGGAGTCGAATCCAGCGACACCGTGACTGAAGAATGCTGACCGAGTGTTTCTTTGGCTCGTTTGCAAGCCAAGAGAAGACTTTCGCGAGGGATTGAAGAAGCGCTTGCGGTAGCAAGGCGACAAATAGCTAACTCAGCGATCACCCGATCGACTTCATCGGCCCCAACAACCGCCGTTTCGGCATCGTAAAACGCCATTATTCTGGGCTGGTCGCGTTCCGAGTCGGCAAGGCGAAAGAAGGATACATCTGTCGTGCCTGCGCCCACATCGAAGATCCCATAGAGCCCGGGGGATGCAGTCGGGGAAGTCACGAATGCCATCAGGCCTGCGGCCGTCTCTGGTTGCACGAAAGTTGGTCGTTCTTCTTCAGTTGGCAGGCAGGAATAAGTTTTCGAAGTACTTCCGTACACGTCTATCAGTGTCTTAGCTGGCGTACCATCCCTAACGGAATTCGCCATTTTCTCTGCCCAGAATGCTGCCTTGTTGAAGATCTCTCCACCCACAGCTTGAGTATGCTGATCGATCGGTGCCCCAACATTGAACAAGGTCCTGAATTGGAACGACTGCCCCCAACGTTTCTCCAGTTCATTTCGAGCAAGCCGAAAGATGTATGCAAGGTACCAGGTCGCGAGCTGGTGAGCGCGAACTACGACATCTTGCCCCTCGACGGAAATGTTGAATTGCCCGCGATGTTGGTCGCTGATTCTGTGTGCACAGCCACGGCAGGGGGCTAACCCATACTCACAGGCAAGGCATATCTTGAAGGACCGAAAGGTCTGGCTGTTTGGTCGATCTTGCTCTGCACTTGATCCAAAATATACCCGTCCTTCGCTTATTTGGATTGTCGATGGCATCGCAAAGTCAGGACAGCCCTCGACCTTTTGCCCTAATGTAAGCAGATGATGTTTCTCGGGAAACACACCGCTGACGATTACCTTTGTACTGCTCGTCCCGAAATCGATGCCCACAGTGACCGTCTTGACCAGTTTGGGCTTTGATCTTTGAGCAAAGGTGGCCTCCGCGGGACGCGCGGGTGCCACCCGCTCCGTAACTGCACGGGCTTTGGGTTGTTCTTTTCCGATCCGGAATAACTTATTAAGCCACTCAAACATTCTCTCGCCCACGCTTACTTTCTATCGAATGGTCAGAATGCCGGCTGCAACACGTTCAAAAGAAAGATCGAGGTTGCGACCGCGCTCGACTTCCTCCTTACGCTTCTCATAGGCAAACCTCAGTCTTCTTACGGTACCTTCAAGCATCTGGATATAGCGAGCCGGAGACTTCTTTTCCCGGGCGCTGATGAGCTGGTGCTCTTTCTTTGCCACTTTGATCGCATATGATTGCTCCAAGCTAATCAACTTGCTGTTAACCATGGCTTCATTCAGTTTCGTCAGCTCGGATTTCCGCTTTTCCAAGTAATCGCCGAACTCGGAATCCGCAATACCCTGCGCGCGAACCGTGGCATTTGGATTACAGTCAGGAACAGTTTCCGGAGTACTCCCCTTTGTTACCATCTCGCTGAGTAGGTCTTCTGAAAGGTCCCCGCTAAGAGGCGTACCGGTATTCGCACGAACGAACACGGCCTGGAGAGTCCGCTCACTACGAGTGCCCTGTATTTCCAAACGGTATATGAAATATAAATAGTCGCCGGCTTCCAATCGGCGGGCACCTTCCTTTCTGGAGATGAGTTCAGCTGAGAGCGTCACACGTGCGACTGGGTGTAGCTCCTCCTGGTGTTCCTCGTAATGTCGGACGATGGCTCTGATCAAGGGATGATGTACAGTTACAAAGTCAATCTCGCGATCATTCAGCGCGATGTCGGAATCAAATGTGAGTCTTACTGCTCGCCTTCCGCAGCGCCTGCGGAATTCAAGGAGCGTCTGGTCATCGCTGGGAATCTGCCGAGCCACGAACTGCTCAAGTTCGTCCGAAACCCGCAACTCGAACTGATTGTCGAGAATGGGTTCGAGCAAGCATGCGGGGAAATGTTTTGCCAAGAACTCGAGCAGAAACGTTTGCAATTCCTCCGCGGAGATGTACCGCTTCTTTTTCAAGACGCGGTCCATCTCTTCGGTGAAAAACTCATCGTGGCCTAAGAATCGAACGCTCTTTGATTCCAACTCTGCAAGTTCTTGACGCCGCTGCTCCAGCACGTTGGTCGTCTGGTTGATGCGTTCTTCTTGTTGTTTCGGAGTCAATTGGCTGCTAAGGAGGTCGCGAGTCAGATTCTTAATTTCCTCGCCGAGGATGGGTTCCAAGTCTCCGATTGAGTCTTCGAATATCCGGATTCTTTGATAGAGACGCGTAAAAATGCGATCCTCAATAGTTCCGGGAACTGAGAAATTGAAGATGATAATCTTCTCGGATTTCTGACCAATTCTGTCGAGTCGACCGATGCGTTGTTCGACGACCATCGGGTTCCACGGAAGGTCATAGTTCACCATCACGTGACAGAATTGGAAGTCCAATCCTTCACTGCCGACCTCAGAGGACAGAAGGATGCGAACGCTGGCATCCTCATGGAACCTCTTAATGCTTTCCTGTCGTTCTTCGTCGCTGTAGTCACCGCTTATGACTTCATTTCGGTACCCAGCTTCGGTCATCCGACGAGAGAGGTAATAAAGAGTCGGCTTGAAATAGGCAAAAATGAGGACCTTTCGACCGGGCTCGGCTTCGTCGAGAAGGCGAATAGCATTGAGCAGTTCATGGAACTTCATGTCTGGAGATCCTGCTGCCTTCCATCGCAAGATGACTTGCCTGAGGTCAAGCTCTGGCGCGACTGGGCTTGCAGAGCCCACCTCGTTTCCCCAGTCTTCCGGCTGCAAGTCTGACAGCTCTGTATCGAGACCGCCAATTTCGTGGAAGAGATCATGTTCGTAGCGTTCGACAACCGCGGGGATGCAGCTCGCTACCTGGCGCTGAGGCATCATGGTTAGAAAAGCAGCAAAAGGCTCGCCAGCGAGCGCCTGATAACGGCTGAGGACATAGTTTGTAACAGCGTCATAGAAGTCCTGCTCCTCCTTGGTCCATTTCACTCGGATCACCCTAGGCTCTCGCATGACCCGCGTTTCGACTTCACGCTTCCTGGTGCGCGTGAGGGCCGAACCGAGAAGGTTCAGGTTTGCAATATCCCTTTGAAGCTCAATAAGGTCGCTTCTGTTGTCGGGCAACGTCTCGCGCAGCTTTCGGAGGACGTCTTGGAATAAAGGATTTTTCGTAAATCTCTCTGCTTCAGTGCTGCGTGCTGCTTGGAGCAGCAGCTCTTGACACTTTTGGAAATCAGCGGGAATGCTGGTGCGAAGAACGCGAAGTGCTTCGATAATAGGTTCATTGGCTCGAATAAGCTGTTGAAATAGAAACTCTCCTACCTCATCGCGCATTGCTGCTGGGTTTGTTCCGAATTGCTCAGGATCGAGAATTCTTAGAAGGTAGAAAAGGTTGACGTTCCCAAGGTGGATGGGTGTCGCGGTCAAAAGCAAAATGCTGTCTGTATTCTCGCCGAGCATCCTCCCCATCCTGTGCGAAAGGGTGTCGGGGTTTCGCAGGTGATGGGCTTCATCAATCACTAAAAGGTCTAGAGTTGGCGAAACCGCTTCCCAGTCGTCCAGAACTTGCTGGCCGCGGAGCATCTGAATTGAACAAATGCCTCGAATCTTGGTGGCTTCGCCGTTGGAGTCAAAATCCTGCAAGAAAGTTCGTACGTCCTCAGCGTCGAGAATCTTAAACTCTTCATCAAATCGGGACTTCATTTCGGTTCGCCACTTTCCACACAATGCTGATGGGCAAACGATTAGAACCCTGTCGAGGGATTCCGGGTGCCGAGCCCTCAGCTCAACCAGAATTAGCCCCGCTTCAATGGTTTTTCCTAAACCAACTTCATCAGCGATCAGGAGGCGCTGCTTCGGGGAGTCTAAGAATTTTAGTAGTGGCTTGAACTGGTAATGTAGAAATTGGGTCCTCGTGGCGCGAACCGCATACAGATTATTTCGGAGAGGGTACTGGAGCTTTGTGAACGTAATAAGCTTGGAGAGCGTTTCTTTTGCAGCGAAGACGCCTTCGCGAAGCAAATCTTCGATACTTCCTCCAGCAGCATAAAGCTCAAGGTCGGACTCTGGGATGTTGGTGGCTCGGTTCCCTCCGAAGAAAACTGGATACCACCATTCCCCCCCTACTCTTTTAGGTGAAGAAGTTATGACTCCAACTTGATCCCTGGAGCTCCGGCGTCGAACTTGTTTCCCGGACGGAAAGATTGGTCGGGACTCATCCTGTGAGTTCATAAAATGTGTACAACCGGATAACGCATTAGCGAGAAACGGTGGACTGCGATATGTCGTTCAGGTTCCTTCCACGATCGGCGTTGCACCAGCCAACGGAATATATCCCTGGGATTCCTCGAAAGCGAATCAAAAAGATAAGCTAGGTGGGGCTAAGTTCCTCGATAAGAGGGTCCCCGTTGAAAGGGGCTACTCCCGACGATCTCACCGCATCACATACTCCTGTGCCGTCACGAGCAATGTGCCTGAGGCGATGTAAGAACTGTTCTGACGAAGAGGCATTGCGACAGCCGCCGCCAGCAAGATGGTGATTCCGATCAGACTGCGTTCAGCCTCGCGATACCCGATGAAGTTCAAACCGGAAGTCAGCACGACAAGTCCCGCCAGAACCAAGAGCAAACCACCGGCAATGCGAGCGGCGCGTGCTTCATCCATCTGGAACCTGAACCGCCAAAAGACAACAGCTGCTGAAAGCAGCTCGATCAAACTGTCATCGCCAAAACGCATGGCGAAGCGAATGCGCATCGGCTCAGTCTTCAGATTTATTTCGCGGGCATATCGGGGGCGCCGTGACTTCATCGATGCGCAGCGATGCGGCGCGGATTGTCAGCGCCGAAATGAGTTCCGAACCAATCTTATCCGCGATTACCGCTGCCGGCAGCGCGGCAACGCCGAGCGACTCCCGGAGCAGATGCGCGTATTCCAGCACACGCTGCCAGTATGGCTCACCGCTAAATTCCGCGCGAACCGCCTCGATGACATCAGCGTGGTTGAAAAGGCTGAGAAAGGATCTCCCTGAGCGCGCCGCGACATCACGCAAGCGGAAGGCAAGTGGCAGGGTCACTGCGGCTCGCACGCGCGTAGGCGCGCATTGCAGCCTTCGCAGGGCTGGCGGATGCCGCAAGGGCCAAAACACGGAAAAGATCGTCCGGGGGCGTACCGAGATCGTCTTTCCGCTAATAATGGAATCGAATGTCTGCTTTGCCTGCTCGATGTGGCTGGACCAGCCGTCGTCTTCGTCGCCCGCATCCGTGCCGGCGCCAGCTCCGCCCGCTCCCACCATTCTTGCGCCGCGAACGGGAATTCCGAGTAATCAAGCAGCATTGGCGCCAGCCAGGAGGCCACGGGAAGACCCATCACGACCGAGAAGCTCAAGGTCAACAGCAAGCAACTCCTCAGAGCCGGCCTGTTCAAGACTTGTAAAGCCAGATGTTGCCCGATAGGATGCGCACAAGAACCACTAAGGCCTATAATTAGAGCTTTAGCCACTGACCAGCCGCTTTCACGATTCATCGGGGTTTTCGATGGGGACGCCGGACAACACGCATGGGGCTGCCGCCTCAGCCGTGGGCTACCTTTTTCAGTGCCGCTATGCACTGCTGGAAGGGCTGCGCGCGGTGCCGGACACGCCTCAATTGCTGATTTCTATTGAGAAGTTTGATGATGTCGCCTTCGAGGCGAACGGTGAACCCACAGCCCTTATCCAGACAAAGCACCACATCGATAAGACCGGGGATTTAACGGACACGAGCATCGATCTCTGGAGAACGATAGCGATTTGGCTTAGCAAACTCGCCGAGGATGTCGAAGCACCCTTCCGGATGAAGTTCGTGCTGCTGACCACCGCTGATGCCCCGGACAAATCCGCAGCCTCGCGGCTGCGCATGCGCGACCGGGATGCAGAGGCCGCTGATAAATTGCTCATGGCCGCCGCGAAGAGTTCTGAGAACGAAAAGACCGAGAAAGCAAGGGCAGCCTATGCAGGGTTGCCCGAACAAATCCGCCTCAGCCTCCTGCGATCCGTAATGATCCTCGACGGATCACCCAATATCATTGATGTCCGCGAGGAGATTGTGCGTGAGTTGCATCACGCTGCGACCCGCGACCGAATCGACAAGCTCGTCGAACGCCTCGAAGGCTGGTGGTTCGGCGCTGTCATCCGGGCGATGAGCGGCGCGGGTCCTAGCGCCATTCCTGTCTTAGCAATTGAGCAGCGCGTTGATGAACTGCGTGAGGAGTTCAAGCGCGATGCGTTGCCGGTCGATTTCAAAGCCGCCGTCCCATCGCAAAGCGTGATCGCCGAACTAGACAAGCGCCCCTTCGTTCGGCAGTTGCGTAAGATCGAGATTGGTGGCCCGCGTATCGAATACGCTATCCGCGACTTTTACCGCGCCTCCGAACAGCGGTCCCGTTGGGCTCGCGAGGATCTGCTCCTCGATGGGGAGCTGGAACATTACGAACGTGACCTCACCGAGGCCTGGGAACCGCGCCATGCGTCCATCGTCGAGGAATCCGGGTCCGGGTCCGCTGAGGAGAAGGTCGCCCTCGGCCAATCGCTCTTCAAGTGGGCCGAACAGGATGCAAACTTTCCGCTGCGTACCGTACGAGAGCGCTTCCTGACCCACGGCAGCTACCACATTCTGGCAAACCGTTACGCCGTGGGGTGGCATCCTGACTTCAAGGCTGATGACAATCAGCCGGAAAACGGGGACAAGTAACATGCAGCTATGGTCAAATCGCGTCGTTGAGGAGGCGAACCTGTTTAATCCGGCGTTCTGCGCGGTTCTCCTTGCGAAAGCGGCAGAGGATTTCACCAAGAAAACGCAGCAGCCATTGCCATTTCCGCTTGCTTTTCTGGTGTTGCCTGTGGTCCTCCATCACGGAACGCGCGCGGCCCTTCCCGGCTCTACAGTCTCTTCGCTCCTGACCTGGATACAGGAACATCGTGAACAACTTGTGAACTTTTCCGGCAGAGTTCAGTCGCTGCGAGCGATCACCAAGGAAGCGATCTTGTTCGGAACACAGCACGAAACGCTAGCGATTGCCCATTCCGGCGGCATTGTCGTAGGTTCCCGCAAGCAGACCGCCACCGAAAAACGAACCAGTCTTTTTACCGATGAGGCGCGGGAATGCGTTGACCGCGCCGGGTTCCTCGGTCGTTGGTTAGCCGCCGCAGGCACGTCAGCTACTATTTATTCAGCGTGGGGGATCGCGCCATGAGCCTTCAGATCGCCAAGATTATTCTTTACAGCCGCAAGGGAGAAGTGCGGGAGCTCGTATTCAACCCGGGGCGACTCAACGTACTAACAGGTGCATCCAAAACCGGAAAATCCGCCATCATCGACATCGTGGACTACTGCACGGGGCGCAGCGAGTGCAATGTTGCGGATGGCGTCATCCGGCGGTATGTCGGCTGGTATGCGATTCTGTTTCAGCTTAACGGCTCGCAGATTTTCGTCGCCCGCCGCAATCCCGAAGTCGGAGAGCGAACGAGTCCGGATGTCTATCTCGATCGCAGTGCCGTTATCGCGACGCCTCCTGTATCGGTTCTGACCAAGAACATCACTGTAGACGCGCTCGAAAAGTTTCTCGGCGCGGCGATCGGCATCAGCGAGAACGAGCATCGTCCGTCGCTTCCTACGCGCGATCCACTGGAGGCAAACTTTCGACATGCACTGCTGTTCTCCTTTCAGGACCAAAACGACATCGACAGCAAGCAACGCCTGTTCCATCGGCAGGGCGAGGATTTTATCGGTCAGGCGATCAAGGACACCCTGCCCTATTTCCTGGGCGCCATAGATGAAGACCGACTGTTGAAGCAGGCGCAACTCGATCAGGCTCGCCGTCAGCTCCGGCAGCTTGAGAGGCAGCTTCGGGAAGCCGAGGCAATAGACACCTCAAGCTATCCCAGAGCCCAGGCCCTTCTCGACGAAGCGAAACAGGTGGGTCTGGTCGACGAGAGAACTGTCGCCACGACCTACGATGCCGTCATCACGATCCTTCGACGCATTACACGCGATGATCAAATTCAGAGCGAAGCCGTGATGGCTGACGGCGAGGACATGCTCGCAAGTCTTCGGGCCGAGCGCCAGGGCTTGCGTAATGAACTCGAACGATTGAATGCGGAAATCCGCTCTACGCGGACCTTTACTCTTGAAACCACCGGATACGAGCGCGAAGCGAAGGAGCAACGCGCGAGGCTGAGCGCCGTCGGCCTGATCCGGTCGAATGGGCGCGACGCGGCGATTTGTCCGGTATGCGAGAGCCACCTCGATGCTCCGGCACCCACGGTGGCGCAGATCGAGCGCTCTTTACGCAGCCTCAGTGAGGAACTTGAGGCCGTCGAGGCCGAAAACCCGAGGCTGCAGGTCCGACTCGCCTCTTTGCTGGCGGAAGAGACGACGGTCCAGGAGCGTCTACGCGACAATCAGCTTCGCATTAACGCGCGGATGCGTGAGAACGAAATCCTCCGCGTGCAACAGGAGAATTTCATTCTTCAGGCGCGCGCCATCGGAAAGATCAGCCAATACATCGAGACGGCGAGCTCGGGCGATAACGGCTCAAATCTTCGGAAGCAGATCGAAATGGCGCGGTCGCGTGTCGCCGTGCTTGAAAGCGAGCTCGATCCGGAGGCCATTCGCGAAAAACTGAGCACATTCACGAACATCATCGGCCATTACATGAACGAATTCTCGGACAAGCTCGACTTGGAGCACCGCGGAAGCCAGCTTCGCCTCGACATTCGGAATCTGACCGTCGTCGCAGATACTCTCGACGGTCCCGTTTCGCTGTTCCGAATGGGTAGCGCGGAAAACTGGGTCGGCTACCATGTTCTCGCACACCTTGCGTTGCACAAATGGTTCAGGCAGAAGAACCGACCCGTTCCTGGCTTCATAATCTTCGATCAGCCATCCCAAGCCCATTATCCCCCCGACCGGGACGCGGAAGGCTCGCTCGATGTCCTCGGCGACGAGGACCAGACAGCGGTGCTTCAGCTTTTCAAGTTGATCGCCGATGCTGCGGTGGAGATCGCGCCGCACCTTCAAATCATCATCATGGACCATGCCGACCTCAAACAGGACTGGTTCCAGAATGCAGTCGTCGACCGTTGGCGCAAGGGCCGAAAGCTGGTGCCCTTGTCTTGGATCGACGAACCTTCTTAATCGCCGGGCCGCATATATCAAAACTTCCTTCCGAGAATCAGCGAGTTTGTCCGAGCTGCTATTGTGCTGCCGCGCGGACCGAACTTGTTCTCATCACTGCGTCCAGGTCGGTTATCCATCACCTGGCCACTTGGCTTTTCGGAGCGACTTGATATAACGGGTGCCCGCTCGTCCCGCATCGTTGCCGCCAACGCCGTCCTCTGGCCCCGCAGGAGGCGCGATCTGCCGCTCGCCCTTGTCGAGATCGAGAGCCACATTCAGTTCAGCCTGACGCCGACCAATCGCCGCTGCGCGGCCCGACGCCGAGAAGCCCAGCCACGAAATCGCGGATGTCGCTTGCCGGAATCCAAGAGGACCCGAGGCGGCGGGCCTCGATGTCCCCCGGCTTCAGATCGGTCCGCTGGAATTTGCCATGAATGCATATTGAATTCCTGACGGATGCCCACAACAATTGGGGAATCATCTGAATCCCCCAAGATAAGTCGACGTTTCGGCCTCAGATGGACCAAGCCTTGCGCGTGTCCATTATTGTATGTATAATACTCCATAGTTGGAGTAAGGAATTGGGAGCTGAAATGGCGACTGTGAATCGACCTCTGACGGGATTAGGGTGGGACCAACCAGCGGACCTCTCTAACAAGGATGTTATAAAGCGGCTCAGCCCATCGGCCGTCAAAGGGTTCCTGAAGATCGCAGTGCTGTGGGAGTTGCGCGACGAAGACGCCAGACAACTACTCGGCGGCATGTCGAATGGCGCTTTTTACGAGCTGAAAAAAACAGGTTCGAGATTGCTTGATCAGGATCGATTGACGCGAATCTCCCTGCTCACGGGCATCTTCAAGGCACTCAATATTCTCTATCGAAAGAAACTCGCCGATCATTGGGTTCATTTGCCAAACACGAACCCCGTGTTCGGCGGAGAAACGCCGCTCGTCTACATGATCAAAGGTGGAATGCCTGCCATGCTGAGAGTGAGACAACTTCTCGACGCCCGTCGGGGTGGAATGTAGGTGCTTCCGCATGTTTCGCGTCTCCTCCAGGACGACACTCATCGACTGATCCCATCCGCATACGACAAAGAAACCGTCCTCAACAGACTCACCACTGATTCCGATGAGCTGAATGCTCTCTTCGAACTCGAGGGCGCGACAAACGAGCGGCTTCTCGGCGAGGCGGGGCTTCTGCCTGGGATCACGGTTCAGGAACTTGTGTTTGGGCTCTCCTACTCTCACATCGTGAATGCGGCGTTCACGCACGCCAGGCCCTTCGGAAGCCGCTTCAACGGCCCAGAACGAGGAGCGTGGTACGCGGGATTCTCGCTGGAGACAGCGGGGATCGAGGTTGCGTTTCATAAGTCGGAAGAACTACGCGAGATTAGCTGGCAAGAGAAGGAGACCTTCGTTTATGTCGATTTCCTGGCAGATTTCCGAGGAGAATTTCACGATATCCGTGGGGATGCCCATTTTACCAAATGTCTGACTCCGCACAGCTACACGATGTCGCAGAAATTAGCGCACGAACTTTTGGACGCGGGATCCGCTGGTATTGTTTATCCGAGCGTCCGGCACAGCGGAGGAACCTGTATTTCGTGTTTTCGTCCAGCCCTCGTGAATAACGTTCGAAAAGGCAGCCAGATTTCGATGGATTTTGAGAATGCATTTGCTCCGCCTGTGATCCGTCCCGCAACTTAAGGTTGGAACAACCTATGCCTCAGACTCGGAATCCCGGTTTTGACGAATCGCGATCCACTGCTTCACGTCTTCCAGCTCGACCTGCTCCATCCGGGAATGCCCCGGATTTCGTGCAATCGCGTGGCGCAACTTGGCAGCCAAGTCCTCCAGTTCTGCAAGACTCATCTTGTCCAGGGAAGTCATAGACCTAGATTCTATCCGAAAGAGCATGCTCGTTCAGAAAGTCACAGGTCCGCATAATTCGAACTGCAACTGAGAGATTGGCAAGGACTGGCGAATGATCTCGCCGAACTCAATCCGAGCCCCGCATTGCACCCGCTGTGATCTGATAGCCAGCTTTTCCCGCAGAATTAGAAGAGTTAGGCAGTTATCTGTCGGTGTGTCGGTAGGCGAAATGGGAACCGCTCCCAGGAGAAGGTTATTCAGGAGCCGTTTATTTTAGTGGTCGTATCGCCTTGGAGCGTCGCCGATTTTTGTGACGCTTCCCGGTTCGAATTTCACTTTGATTGGGTGCACTGTCAAAAACAAAAAGATAGGCAACTGGTCTGCCAAGGCCCTTCGCCATAAGCTCCAACTTTTCGAATGAGGGCGAGTTTCGGCCGCGTTCGATCAGGCTCAAGAAATCAACGGACAGCCCGAGCATTTCAGCGAACTCCTCCTGAGTCAGTTGAAGCTCATCCCGAATTTGCCGAAGTCGCCGGCCGAAGTCCCTGCGAAGAGTCGCCAAATGTGTCTTGCACCCTTCGCAAAGTCTGGCGTAATCTCATTACGTGAACCACCGAATGAGATTACGGGTGGCAATTCTGTGTATCTTTGCCCCACTATGGTTGCGGCCTTTGCCAGCAGGACAAATGGCCAACTTCTCGCCTCTTGTCGCCCGCGTCTCGGTGGCTTCCCAGGAGATGCGCTGTTAAGTACGGTGACCCAGATTTGGAGATGATCGAGTACCGACGCATGGGTGATGCGCAAGCACTGGCACGCCTGGCCGCGGAACCAACAGATGCGTGCGGATTGATCGTGCTTTATCAAAAGCACCGCATTGATTTGAAAGATGCGGTAATTCAACACATGCGAGTGGATCCGAGGATCTACAAGCGGGCCATCATCAATGTTCTATTGGGAGTGGCAAGACGCGCGCGTGAATATCGCCCTGAGGCGATGGACGCGGATGAGTGGATTAGGAGAGCTGCGGTGTTAGAAGCTTGTCGGTTGCGGCAAGTGATCGAAGGCAGCCAGTGAAACAACCTCTTTGGGTTATTCGGCGCTAGGGCTCCCTCGGTCACAATTGTGACCACTTGGGTATCCCGCTCCTCTACAGCGGTTCGCGCGCGGTGGCAGGCACGAAAATAGGAAGCCTATTCCAAGGCATTGTTCTACGTGTTGAGTTTGATCGAGCGCGATGTTGTTCAGTGTCCACTATTTCAACCGGATACGCCGGTGTACTAAACATTGCTTCCCGCCACGATCTGAATTTACCGGATAAGTATAGACATCGAACTAAACATGTGATATCTCCTCGCGCATCGGGACACCGCTGTTCGTGTAGGGAGCGTTCCCCGCGCCCGGTTTTTTCGCCTGCATGGCAAGCGGATGTCGCTAAGTGTCAGGTGCAGCCGGCCCGTCATGACAACGATGCGACTTCCCGGGCCTCCGGGACCACGTCTGAAAGCTTACAGAACCGCATTGGGGATCACTGTCCGAGATGTCGAGGCCTACAGTCACCATATTGCTGAGGTCACGGCAAATCCTGCGTTCGTTGTTTCGCACAGCTATTTGAGCTCCTTGGAAAAGGGCAGGAAAGGTGTGCCGAGTCTGCATAAGCTTTTCACACTAACTGTGGTCTATCGAATCCGGTTCGTCGATTTGCTCCTTTCCTACGGCCTCGACCTCGAAAACATGGCAAGGTTTGAAAGCGATGTTCGCTTGCCCCGAACACATGTTGTTTGGCACGACATATATGCTCCGGACCGAAGCATCACGTTGCCGGTGCGGTTTGATCCAAGCTTTCGAGTGGAGAACACCGATCTCCTCAGCCGTGTGGTGAGCACTTGGGGCCAGATTCCGCTCCCCTTCATCGAACGCATGGGTGCACGAAAGCATTTGTACGGTTACATCGGCATGAAGGATTTCACGCTCTATCCATTAGTTCGCCCCGGTTCGATTGTCACCATCGACGATACCGATAAGACGATACGAGCCAGCGGATGGAAAAACGAATTCGATCGGCCCATCTATTTTCTCGAACACGGCCAAGGGTATGCATGCGGCTGGTGTGAAGTTATGGGGAACAGGCTGAGGCTAGTCTCATATCCGAAAGCGAAATCCACACGGATATCAGATGAATTGCAAGAGGACCTGCAGGTCATCGGCCGGGTCACGGGCGTCGCGATGTCCTTAAGCGCACCGCCAGATGTCGGACCACTCTTGTCTTCACAAGAAGGTGATACAGGGCCTTCGGCGCGCAGGCCAGCCAGGCTGAGCCTAGCAGCGCCGATAGCGCAGAAGGCATGAACACAAGCGGTAGATCAGCGTGAACCAGAGGGGCCACGCTGGGCGGAATGAGGAGGATTGCCGCTTAGCTGTACGGAAACCCACGAGGGATGGATTGCGTTGAGTGGTGGAAGCTGGCGATTCCTCGCATGTTCTGCCCTTACTGCTCGCGCTCAGCCAATGGTGGAATCCCGTGGAGAATAGAAATAGAGAAACTCATTCAACCCGCTTTCTGCCGAACTCAGTTGATCGTTTCGGCCGCCCCATTGATCCTGGTGTATTTAGAATCGCTGAAGAGATCGCACCACGAGCGGTCTCGTACGGCGAACGACTTCTGGGCGATTCCGCTGTTGCCCTGACGTTGTTTGAGGAAGCTGCTGCCAGTGTCTCCCGCGCCCTACGAGAAGAAGTTGCCTCCGGTGATCTCCATGTCCACGAGATGCGCCGGTATCTGTTTCGGTCTTACTTGAGGAGAATTAGTGCCGCACGTAGAGCCGAGTCCTGTGTCGTCACGGCGGCGGAGAGACTCAGCCCATCTTTGTTGCAGAATAGCGACCCGCGCACAATAGAGGCCGCGGTCGTACTCCGCGAATTGCGAGACCGCTGTGACAGTGTTACCCGAATAATTCTGCAACGACGTTTAGCTGGGTGTTCGTGGAAACAAATCGAGCGGGAATTCGGGATCTCCGCCAACGCCGCAGCGCTCCGGCTAAGAAGGGCCATCCGACAGTTGCAGACACCTTCCACTCGCACGACACAGTTGGTCCCACCACCGTCCGCGCTCCCAAAATCCGCGCTGCTTCCTCCCACGTCAGCAAGACGCCTACAGCGTGCTTCCTGATTTGCGTTGCCTCCGTCTGAACGCAAACAGTTGCGACCGAGCAGAAACCGGAGTCTTCAAACTGTGACCCGACGATCTCAGGCTTCTACCGCCACTAAAAAAGTGCCGCGCATCGCGACAGATTTTTCTGAAAACAGCCCTCTATAAATTAGCCGACGTGCAGCCAGCGCCGAAGTGAGACCGCGAGAACTCTGGTCGCTCTAGGAACCACGGATTTGTGATGTTGCGGGAAGGAGTGGGACGGCAAAAGCGAGTGTTGCGGGCACTCTTACGAAGTCGCCTGACCGAGAGAGTCAGTGATTTGGTTACTGAAGAGGACGCCAACGCGCACCGGATGTTTCAGCTCGTTTGACAGTTCTCCCGCGGAAATGCGATTTATCCAGCGCCTTACGATCCCATGAAACGGATGAGGTAATGAAGTTAGGAAATCGAGGAGAACAGGTGGCTCACCAAACATTGGCTGAAGGACAAGTTTATGCACGATCGCGCAGAAAAGAGAGTTGGTGACGAACCCTATCGGTTCTTCACGCAGGAACAGGTTGACGCGATCCTACGCGAAGGAGCCAGGCTGGGTCGCGGCGGCTCGCATGCCGCTATCGAACGTATTCTTAAACATGAACCAACATTGGAGCGAGCCGACCTGTGGAAACGAATTAGGCAGCTCAAACGGCCGCCGCACCGACCAGGCAGACACAGGATCGTTTGGAACGCGGAGGACGATTTGCTCCTCCAAAGCGGTTATGGATCGGGAGGTGCACAAAAACACGAGGCCATACGAAAGATACTCGGGAGACATCCGGATTGGGAACCAAGCGCAGTTTGGAAGCGTGCCAAGAAGCTTGGTTTAGTTCAAACGGAATCGAATTGTGGAAAGCAACGCCGCCAACGTCGCTGGTCTCGGGACGAGGACATGAAACTGATCGGGCTCGCGGGCGAGATGAAGCTGAGCACTATTGCACAGAGGCTCGGCCGTTCGGAGCGGGCTGTAGCGTGCCGGCTGGCATGGTGTGGCGAGCGAGGCCGAGTACATAACGAGGGCTACGCTCGCAAATCTTTGGTGCGGGATTTGCATATGGGCTGGACAACGGTACAGAGACTCATCATCGATGGCTTCCTGGAGGTACGTGATCCGCGTATTACAAAAGAATCGATTGCGAGGCTGCGCCAATTAGGTTCTCGGTCGGATGACATTGCTTATAGAACGGATGGGCCGGGGCGCGTTCGACTGCGGGCTTCCTCAAGTGCAAATCACGTGAATTGCCGGGCAGAACGTATATGGGCGGCGGCGGCAACAAAATTGAATATGTCGCTGGTAGCCGTCGAAAAACTGATCGCACAAGGAGTTTTGAAATTGTGCGATCCGCGCGTCACGGAGCACTCACTTCAGGATTTCTGCCACAGATATGGAGCAGCAATCAGTCGGGACTTTCTTCCCGAGGACACGCGAGCATGGCTTCGAACGTGCATGAATTTTGATCCGAACGCGGGTCGAGACATCGCCCAGCGATTCGCAGCGTCTCGGGAACATGCGATGATCATCAGAACGTGCCAAGGCTGCGGACGAACTATCCGTGGCAACGTGTTCTTTCGGCACATCAAGAATTGCCAGGAAGATGGAAAATCACAGTCGGCCGCTTCTTTCGAAGGTAGGATGTGCCAACTAGCGAATACATAGTCTCACTGCGGAAATCTCTCCACAAAGTTGTTCGCGTCGTGACACCAGTCTGTAAATAATGGATATACCCGCGGCCGCTCCTGGGGCCGTTGTGCGCGCCAGCGGTTCGCGTATTTTGAGATTCTCGCGTATCTCGGGTGATTCTGCGCATGGCTTCGGACGAATTCGAGCCAACGCCCCTCTTGAGCTTCCAAGAAGTAACGGTTCTCAATCCAGCTCACCAGATGGAATTTGGTGACGATCGTGCGCTGTTCCTGGGGTTCAAGTCGTCTTGCAACTTCGCGAAACCGCCCCCCCTTCCTCTTCAGGTCCTCACCGAGATGCGATGGGAGGGGAACGTCGTTCTCCAATAACGGTTCCACCCAGTGTGCGAGTGATAGCCAATCGAGGTAGCTCTCTACAGATCTGGCGAGGCGATTGGCGTTCACTGGAAAGAGCGTGCAATTGCAGGCGGATTGGAACCACGCCTCGAATGCCGGATAGCGCCTCGGCCGGCTATTGAGCCACTCGCGCTCGCATTGCTCCCAGTAAGCATATGCATATTTTAGTTTCGGATCTCGCACAGAATAGAACAGGATCGCGTCGAACCACCGCTCGCGCCGAGGCCTTTCAAAAAGCCGCCCATGAATCCATTCATCGAGTCGACGGCTGAGCCGTGTCGGCTCGACGATAGGAACTTCGTGTTTGAGGAAGCTAGGGCAGTGCTCGTGTAGCGCTTCGTGCGCAACAGTGGGCACCTCTTCCTCAACTAGCAGAACCGCTCGGATCCATAGAGCGAATGCTTCCCATCTCACGTACCTTCGCGCGGCCTTGGCAAACTCATCGTAAGGGACGTGCAACAGCTGTTTCGATGCTTTGCCTTGGGCGAATTCCTGGGTGCGAAGTTCGAGCTTGCTTGGTCGCCAACTCTTTTTCATGAAATTAGGCTGCACGCAAAACTGTACCGGAAGCTGAAATCATGGCGAGACTACAGAGATTTTCTTGGAGGTTCAAGTCAATGAAAATGATAGCAGCGGAAATCCTGTGGAGAACGTCGGAATGCGCGGCTCTGCTGGAAGTCGGTATTTGCGGCACACTTTAGCGGAACTGGCAGAGAAATAGTGCGAGGTTATACGCTGCGTGCATGCAAGCTGCCGGTGAAGTGGAATTCGTCTTCGTTCGCATCCATCCGTAGGCAACTCCTGTTCCCAACAGGCAGACCCACTGGATCGCGGTGGACACCTGGTGCAAGGAAGCAAAAATCACGGCTGTCGCCAAGATGCCAACTGATCTGCCCGCTGTGTGTGTGATCACCGGCTGCAAGCACCCGCGGAAAAATGACTCTTCGACAAACGGTCCGAGAGTGACGTCAACCAGTGCAATCTCCCAGAAGTGAATCGGATAGACACCGTCTGTAGTTGAGCGCGCCACCAGATCCACCAAGAGAGCCAGCGACGTGCCGCCCGCGATCGCACCCAGAAGTGATTGACCGCTTAACTTCTTCCATCCCAAGAGGCGCCATACCCCGGGGCCATGGCGCAGTCGGATGGCGAGGTACAGATCCAGGACTAGTAACAGTGAGATGGCGACCTGCAACGGCGGGGGCGGCTCGACGAGGGCGCTCGCGGGAAACAGGCCGACGTGTGACGCCGCTCGAGAAGCCAGAGAAAGCACGAAGACGCCTAGAAAGAAGAGGGCTACATCCACGTATCCGAGGTTTTGCCCTTTCGGCTTAAACGTCCGCCGCCTACTGGAGGAATTTGGATTTGCCTGGCTACGATCGCTCAAACCGGGCGTCACGGATTGCTGTCTGCTCATGTCGGATTTGTATGTTGTGACAAGTCTGTTTGTCAAAAGAGCCGATTGTTACTGTTAGCTGTGGTGAATGAACCGGATCGGCTTCCGTGGCCTAGCTCGAATGACAGACCCTCATCGATGCCCGAGGACGATGAAGCAGCTAGATGTTGGGTTATTGGCTAGAATCTGTGTCCTAGGAGGAAGCGAAGGTGCGAAGTGACGTACGGCTGAAAACCAAGAGCACGCAGTCGGCAAATGATCCAACCCGCGCCATTAGGCAGTTAGACAGTATGTGATTGGGTGAATTTTGTTAGGAGCGGCACTCCAACCCCTCGGCGGGTCCAGCAAGCACGAGCGTCGCAAGACGGTGGACATGGGTCTTCACGACCAAGCTAATCGTTCCAAAAAGCAGTTAGATACCGTGTAATTGGCTTGATTTGTTGGCTGCGTCCCCTGAAGCAGGCAACCGGGCTGGAACCGACGGAATTTGCTTGCGCCAGGCAGTTAGACAGTCCGTGATTGGTGAAAAGGGTTCGGCGGCTTCAGTTCTTATCCCATGAAAAGCCAATCCCCACTCGCACGACCGAAGCCATATCTCGCCTTCTTCCAGGCGGATAACGGTGGCCGATCACCCGCAACAATTGGCGCTTTAGTTCATCGGCAAATCTGCTTTCCCGTCGATTCCACTTTGCTTTGAGGCTTGGGCTTTGCGGACACATGAGTACGTTCTGCAGTATGGTTGCCACGTTTGGAGGGGATGTGTTTACGTCCTTAGAGCAACTGACGCGAAAATTGCGCGATGCCCAGTACGTGATCGATCGGGTGACGACCGAAGTGGTCTACCTTGCAGCTCGGCTTCAAAAGCCGCTCCTGGTCGAAGGCCCGCCGGGATGCGGCAAGACCGAACTCGCCTATGCCATTGCCAAAGCGAGCGATACCAGGGTCGAGCGACTGCAATGCTATGAGGGTATTACGGAAGAAAAGGCCATTGGCAAGTTCGATGAATCATTGCAGCGGCTCTTCCTTGAAACGCAGAAAGAACAACTCGGACAGGACTGGGAGGCGATTCGGAACCACTTACATTGCCTCGACTTTTTCGCCGAAGGACCGCTATTGAGGGCGATTCGACAGAAGGGGAAGCCATGCGTGTTGCTGGTCGACGAACTCGACAAGGTAGATCACGGCTTTGAAGCCCTTCTGCTGGAGATTTTGAGTGTCTGGCAAATTACGGTGCCGAAGCTCGGGACGATACAGGCGGACACGGTCCCATTTGTGGTCCTCAGCTCCAACGAAGAGCGCCGCCTGGGCGATCCTCTGCGAAGACGTTGTCTGTACCTGCGATTCGAATATCCCACGGTGGACCGCGAGGTAGAGATCCTGGCTGCGCGGAGTCCGAATCAGGATGCCGCTTTGCTTGGACAGATGGCGGGTCTTGCCCACGCCCTGCGCGGTTGGAATATGGAAAAGCCGCCGTCCATCGCCGAAATGCTGGTTCTGGCACAGGCGCTCGAGGTCATGGGGGTCAAGGAAATCATTCCTGAGCAACGAGATGTTCTGTTACCGCTGCTGGCCAAGACCGAAGGAGATCGAGGACGGCTGCTGCTGCGAGAGGGATTTGAAGGCCTAGTCGTGGACTCGAAAGTCTATCGAGACAAACTCAAGGATCGATGCGGGGCTGCTGCCCCGATAGCTGCCTGAGGATTCGATGGTGAAGCCGATTGCCAAGGCCGTTGTAGTACTTGTTCTCGCTCTCGCGCCTGCAGTACACGCCTCCCCATCGGCGGATGACGGGCGATGGTCAGTGAAGTGTGCGGCGGTCTACGCATCGGCCTATGGCCTTCCGGTCGAACTCGTGGACGCGGTCATCCAGGTGGAGTCTGGCTGGAATCGTTATGCAGTCTCGAACAAGGGAGCGGCGGGGCTGATGCAGCTGATGCCCGCGACGGCCCTACGATTCGGCGTGCGGGACCGGTTCGACATCGAAGAAAACATTCGCGGCGGAGTCGCCTACTTGGCATGGTTGATTCGGCTATTCCAAGGGGACCTTCGGTTGGCGCTGGCCGCTTATAACGCGGGCGAATCTTTAGTTCTTCTGCGAGGGCTCGAGCTCTCATCCCCCGAAATCGTGGGCTATGTCGATCACGTAGCGCAGGTATACCGGGCGCTGCGCAGCGGCGTCGTGCGGAAAGAAGAATTGGTTAATTCGATGAGCGGAGCAAGAGGTGAATGATGAACAAGGCTTTTCTATGTTGGGTTTTGTGCGTGTCGGTCTCGTCCAGCATTGCAGTGGCGCAGGCGCCTCAGGTCCAGCCTCAGGTGCAAACAAGAACGGATCTCGACGGCAAGGTGACAGCCGTTGAAGTGGCGGCGCGGTTTGTCACTACGATCCGCGTCCCTGATCCGGTGAACTCCGTGGTTGTCGGCGACCCAACTGAATTCCAAGTCGAACATTCCGACCGCGAACCCAGGCTTGTTTTTGTGAAGGCGCTCTCGACCCGGCCAAGTGAATCGAATCTGTTGATCTCGACGACGACCGGACACCAGGTAAATCTGCTGCTCATCAATCATGGAGCCAGCGCGGCTGGCTCGGAAGCTGTAGATTTTCTGGTCAAATATGAACCTTCGACGGATTTCTTTGTGGGTTCATCCGGCTTTCCCTCTGCCCTCGTAGGCGCGACAGTTCCGCTGACTCCGGGGAAGGACAGTGCACCCGCCGAAGCAACCGCAGTTGCTCAGATCTCGCGTATTCGGGCCGAAACTACAGTTCCATCTTCAGATCCGCCTGCTCCAGCAGTGAGTGTGGGGCCAAGCAGGACCCTCGATCAACTGCTCGAAGAACAGGAAAACGCGCCCCTTCCCGTTCTTTACGGAGAGCATATCGCTCCGGAATCAGTCAAAGGGGATCGCGTGCGAGCAGGAGTCAGTCGCGTCATCGATGGTGGGCAGCAGGTCATCGTATTGTTCTCAGCCCTGAATCCCACCAAGTACGCAATCCTGTTGATGCCGCCACAGGTACAGCTTGGCGGAACAAAGAACGGAAAGAGTACGCGGAATCAGAAATGGACGACGGCGGAACAGCTACCGATCCAGGACTTTCGACTCAATCGCCGGCGTATCGGGGCCGGGGAGCGTGCCGATGGTGTGGTCGTGTTCGAACGCCCGCCGTACAAGCAATCGAACGAGACACTTCTCTTGCAGATCGCCGATTCGGGAGCCGTGGACCGTCCCGCGCTCGCTCCAATCGGCTTTGGGGTCAGCACAGCACAGGAGGAAGACCATGGTCGAAGAAAATAAACCGAGTCTAGCCGAACACCCCGAGAGCGAATCATCTCATGAAGAGTTGCCAGTCGAAGGACAGGCCAGGCCAAGTGTTAAGGCGATCTTCCGTCAAGCCTTCGAAAAGGCAAAACGGCAGGAGCAACCGGCGAATCGCAGCGGCTTGGGACGCGACCGGAGCCGCTCGATGTTGTTGCTGGGCGCTGCCGGGGTCGTGCTGCTGCTTTTATTTTTCATGGTGTTCTCCTCTCCCAATCGCTCGCAAAAACAGATGAATGCGAAAGCGCGAGGAGCTGCGGATCTGGGAAGACGGACGACCCCTGGCGAAGCCCTGAGTCAGGCGGGGTCGTCAACTCCTCTGATGAACGCACAGGCAACTCAGCCGGACGAGGGAGATACAAAACAGGTTACGGCGACAGACGTAAATAACACGGCCAAGCCCGTTCAGGCGTCAGTTCCTGTTCGACCTAATGCTTCCGTTCCCATCCAACAGCCCAAAGGCATCGCTGCGGCAGCGGCGGAACATCCCTATGCATTGGGCCAGATCGACGTCGCCGATCTCCCAGTGCGGGAACGCCCGGCTCAGGTCGCTTCCATCACGAAGGAAGAATCTGACGACCTTCGGAAGCCCTCTTTAGTCTTTGTGCGGAACGCCCAAATCCCGTCTGGCAGCGGCGTAACAAGAATGCAGACTGGCATGATCGAAGAACCTGTGAATCGGCTTGAACTACCGGCCGGAACGCACTTGATTGCGCGGTTGCAGTCCGTCGTGACGAGCGCAGTGAAAGCCCCTGTCGTTGCGTCCATCGAGTACAACTATGAGCGGGATGGCGAGATCATCGTGCCGGCAGGAGCCAAGGCAGTTGGAACGTTGCAAGATACCGACCGTTCGGGGAATGTGGGAATCCGTTTTAATTCCATCCAGATGCCAGACGGAACGACGCAGAAGATCGATGCCACGGCGATGAGCTTGAGCTATGGTCCTTTGAAAGGGACAGTCAGCGGAAAAAGGAGCGGGACGAATTTCCTGGTCCGGTCATTTACAGGTTTGGGCCAAGCGGCGACCTATCTCGTGGGTGGTGGCCTCGGCGCTCCGCTTTCCGAAAGCGCCTTTTTACGTGACAGAATCGCCACAAATATCGGTATCGCAGGCGATCAGGAGCTGAACGGCCTGACGTTCAATCAGAGTATCGTCGTGACCGTGCCGGGCAATACGCGATTTTATCTTGTGATGGCGCAGGACTCTGCGGTCCCCGAGCCCCAAACGCAACCGACCGCAACACAAAAGACGGCCGCCGCACCATCGACTGCCAATCCGCCATCGCTCGACGAACTCAGACAGCTTTTGCAACTTCGGCAGGAAATGAACGCGATGTACCAACAGACTGGAAATTCGCAGGCTGCCTCACAACCAGCATCGCAGTAGTAGGTCCGGAGACGGAATGGAGCCGAACTGGAAACCGTTGATCGATAAACTTGGCGAGGAACATTGCGGCGGATTCATGTTCATGGGCCGGGTCAACGGCATCAACCTCTATAAACACGGCATCGCGCGGCTCTATCTGAATCTGGATGACCAAGGAAACTGTTACGTCTACAGGGGAAAGTCGCGGTTCGAGTCGGTGGATTTCAAAGCGCAGCTTCAGCGGCTTGAAAGAGCACTGGCCGAATTAGGAGAAACGCTCGACAGCGTATACGACGAAACTTACATCGCCCAAAAGACGAAAGATTTGGCAGATGCAGGGATCGAGCACGAACGCTTTGAGATCGACGATCCTGAGGATTTCTTCATTCACTAGCCCGTCTGTTTCCCGCCTGATTGGCTCACCTTTAGCTTCGCCCTCCTGGATATGGGCGTGCGAAGCCGCTCTTTTAACCTCGCCGGGATTAATTCCATTCCGGACATAGTGGCTTGCGCTAATCAGGCTGATTGAGACGCCTGCAACCCGCCTTTGCAGTTCCCACTATGCTCGGCACTTTTGACAAACAGAAATCTTGGTCGTAGCTTCCGCGGACGTGGCGCACTCTTCACCGGCATTTTCACAGAGGAGAAGGGCAAGCCAGAAAGGAGAACTCACTCATGAAACTGAAGGTCGATGATGCATGGAAACGGGCTCTGGCCCTGTTCGCTCTGTGTTTCGTCCTCGAGGGCCAGATTCTGTGGGCCCAGAATCTCGGTGCGGCGCCGGCAACAAACGTCGCCGTACAGGGGCAAACAGCGGCCCAGCCAGAAGGCGCGTTTCTGAATTTCATCAATTGGATCGGTAACGTCATCGCACCCGTGGGGGCTGGTGGCGCAGTCGTGGGAGCCGTCATCTCTTGGCTGCATGGACGGGGAGTCGGCCGGTGGCTGGCAGCGGCCGCGGGACTCCTCGCGGTTTCCGGTATTACGCGGTTGATCGAGTTCTGGATCGCAAACGGAACCGGAGGCGTGGGCTAGGACGAATGGTGAGGGCTTCCCCAAATGGAGGCGGCGGGTAATTCGAGACAGGAAAGGAGCTGCGAAACCCGCCCACCTCCGTTTCCGAGCCTGAATTGCTTGTGAAGTGAAAGGACAGATCGATGGCCGTTCCCCAACTATTGAACGACATTCTGCAGGTTCTGCTGGACCTGGCGCCTGCAGCTGCCCTGGTTGCTCTGGTGCTCGCGGGCATCAGCTTGCGGCGGGAGGGCGGAAGCAGTGTTTTTTTCATGGGCGGCGGCTTCACGAAATGGATGTTCTGGGCCGTGCTGTTTGTGACCCTTGCTCCGCTACTTGGGTGGTTCTCTTCGTTTGGAGTTTCGACGCCCCTTCCTTCCGGCGGTATCGCAACCGCGTGGCTCAACTCCTTTCAGAACGACGTCTCGAGCTTCGTAAATACATTCCTCATTGCCAGAATCGTGACTACTGTCGCAGCGTATTTCGTTCTCCGGGCCATTTTGGATACCGCTTCTGGCGGACATCCTCTGCCATCCATTCTGGCGGCGATGTTTCTGCTCGGCACGCAAGCCACCTACACGCTCATCTCCAGCTACAACAGCGGGACTCAATTTGCACCGGCGGATGTTCTCGACAGCCTTTGGAATTACGTTGCGGGCACGATCATGCCCATTGCGGCAGGGCTCGCGATCGTCGGAGCCATCTTGAATTTCGCAACGCGACGGCCCGCGATGCGGCTGGTTGCTGTTGCACTCGCGATGCTGTGTGTTTCCGGTATCTGGAAATTAGTTCTGGCGATGGAGGCATAGCGAATGTCGTTCACCAACGGGATTCTTAATCTGACGAACTGGACAGGAAACGTCATTCTGCCGACTCTGGCCGGCTTGTTCTTCGCCATCGGCATTCTGCGGTTTGCTCACTCGGAATCCTATACCTCCGCAATGTATGGAGGATTTCTGTGCCTGATGGCCTCAGGCCTGGTGCGGGCGATGGAAACGTTCTCTTCTCAGCGTGCCTGGAACGATCCTGACGTTTACTGGGTGGCTTTGGTCAGTCTTGTCGATTGGATCTGTAACGTCCTAATGCCCGTTTATGCCGGATTGCAGGTTGCCGCCGGTGCGCTGCGCATGGGCATCGTCACGCGAGTCCATCCGACCGAGGGCTGGATGCGGCACTTCGTCGCAGCGGGACTGTGTTTGCTTTTGTCGGGGTTGTTGCGTTTGGCGGAATCGTTCGTGGCGCACGGAACAGCTGGAATTCCTTAGGAGACGAGTCATGGCGCTCGAAGTCACACCTGTCTATCGCAATCTCCGAACGCGGGTCACGTTCTTCGGCCTCGAAGCCGAGGACCTGTTTGCGATTCTTGCGCTTGCCGTGGTCGCTAATATTCTCGGCCGGTTTCTGCAACGCGAGATGTTTGGTCTACCGATGAACATGGTGCTCGAGTATGTCGTCCCTGTACTAAGCATTCCGGCGCTCATGCTGTTCAAGTACGGCAAGCAGCGCGGTTACATCCAGGACTGGGTGATGTTTCATGCCAAGCCCCACGTGTACTCGGCCCTGGAGCGGGATCGAGAACTGATCCGCGATTATCTGCGCGCGGGAGAGTAGAAATGCCGCTCACTGCCGAAAAGTATGACCGGTCGCTGGGTGCGCCACCGCTGTGCGAACAACTCCGCATACGCGATGTGCTGGACAACGTCGCCATCCAGATCGATGGCTCGTTTGTCGCGGGCTACGAAGTTGGAGGGATTCAGTCCTACTACGCAAGCGACGAAGGACGGAACCGGATCAAGAGTCTGCTCGAAGCCCTGATTCGTTCTCTCCCTGAGCGATCGATGCGCATGCAGGTGCGTTTTGAGATCGCCGAAGGCACCGGTGATCTGATCTCGCGCTATCTCCGTGAGCGGCGCAGCGACAATCCGATCCTGCGCGAGCTCGATCGCTTTCATGTCGAGCTTTGGCGGAGCCGAGAGGACGCGGGCTTCTATCTGCAGCACTTCCTCCATCTCTATTTCATCTGGAACCCGCGGGTCCACCACGAGTCACCCGATTTCGAATGGAAACGCAAGATGAAATCGAGCAACAGCACAAGTCTGTCGGCACGCAAGTGCATCGACCGGTCACGGCGTGAGCACGAGGAACTCCTGGCCGAGTTCAATAGCTTGCTCTCCGGCGTCGAAACTACGCTCGGGACGACGGGGATGAACGTGCGCCGAATGAGCCATCAGGACATCTTTCTTGAGATCAAACGCGCCCTCCATCCGCTCGGCAACGACACCTTGCCGTATCGTCCGGCCGGTGAAGCGCTTTGGGAAGAGAGCGCGCGCAGTCAAATGGCCAATGTGAATATTGAGGATGAACAGGACGATTACCTCAAGGTCGGCGGTCTTCTCTATTCCTGGATCAGCCTGAAGGATCTACCCGACGCCACTTTCCCTGGAATTCTCCGGGAGCTCGTGGTGATGGATTGCCCGTTGGTGGTCAATGCAGACGTCACACTGCCGGACCAAAACAAATCGATCAAGCAGTACAAGAGCCGGCTGCGGAAGATGATGGCCGCACAAAAGGATTTTAATGGCGGCTTCCGGATCAACGTAGACGCCCAGGTTGCCGAACATCAGCTCGTAAAGGTGTTGCAGGACTTGATTTCTAGTTCGCTCAAAGCTTGTCAGATGAGCCTCATTGTCACCACACGGACCTCCAAACCCAGTCGTAATCGGGCCGAACGCGAGGAGGCCGAGCGCATCCTGTCCGATCGCCGGCAGAGGGCTTTGCACGCCATCGCCCGAATGAACGGAGGGCGAGGGATTCCGGAAACTCTGGCTCAGAAACGATTGTTCTTTTCCGGACTGCCGGCCATGGGTGGTGAGAACCGCCGAGAACTCGATTTGCTAACCCTCAACGCCGCCGATTTGCTACCGGTTGAAATGCCTTGGCGTGGCACACAACACTCACCGCTGATGTTGTTTGAAACTCCGTACCGGCAACTCGTACCCTTCTCGCCATTCGATTCCGGATTGGGCGACGCCAACATGCTCATCATGGCGAAAACGGGTGGCGGAAAGACGTTCATGGCGCAGTTGTTCCTGTTGATGATGGCGCGCGCCAACCCCCAGATCTCCATCATCGAGCGAGGCGACTCGTATCAAGCCCTCGTGGAACTCATGGGCGGACGGGTGATCGACGTAAAGCTGGACGGCGCCGAGACACTCAACCCATGGGACCTTCCGACGGGAGAGACGACTCCTAGCAAAGAGAAGATCGCATTTCTGAAAAATCTCACGCGCCACATGATCGGGGACAGTCCGGGTTCGGACAATTCTCTGATCGACAACCTGCTGAGCGATGCGATCACCCGCACCTATAAGCGCTGTGCGATCCGTTATTCCAACCCAACCCCGACATTCAATGATTTGCGCGAGGAACTCGCCCAATGGCGGGACGAAGAAAAGATGCAACGCACCATGGATGAAGCCAGGCTTGCCGCGATCAAGCTTCGTTCATGGACCGGCGAAAAAGGGATTTACGCGAAGCTGTTCGATGCTCACACAACGATGCGCCTCGACAGCAGTTGGCTGTTTTTCAATGTCGAAGGGTTGAGCTCTGATCCCAAGCTCGAGACTGCGATGAGCATGCTGATTGCAAATGCCGTCGCTTCCCGGGCCCGCAGCAATACAGGTCAACCAAGCGTCACCGTTCTCGATGAGTGCTGGTTCCTTCTGGACTCGCCAACGCTTGCGCCGGAAGTCGTTCAACTCTACAGAACCGCGCGAAAGAGGAACGCCAGTGTCTGGGGCATCAGCCAGACAGTCGAGGATTTTGTCGGCACCGACTTCCAGCCTCGCGAACATGGCCCCGGGATCCTTAAGAATGCGAGCACGAAGATTATCGGTCAGCAGCCAGGCGATATGACTCCGCTCGTGAATCACTTGTTCCTCAATCCCGTTGCCCTGAATGAGATCAAACGGTTCAGCTCTCCGCGAAAAGGCGAGAGTGCAGACGCCTTGTTGGTGCTGGGCGAAAAAGCGGAGACCACGCAGACGATCCGCATCGTGCCGACAGCCGTGGACTATTGGATCTGTACCACGTTTCCAAGGGAGCGACGCTACCGCGCCTGGGTTCTCAGGAAATTGGCGGAACGTCCCCAGATCGAGGTCTACCAGGAACTCGCCCGCAAATTCCCTCGCGGTCTGGCAGACGTTCCGCAGTTGCCAGAAGAAATCTCGGGCGCGGTGAACGGAGGAGTTGCATGAGAGAGACTTCTATTTATCCGTCTTTTTGGTCGCGAAAGTGGTTTCGGACGTTTTCCTGGGCCATCCTTATCGTTCTGATCCTGATAAGTCTGGCATTCCTGGTGGAATTTCTGATCCGGCTCGCTGATTCGATGCCAAATCTTCTGCCTCAGCCGAGCCGTTTGTGGGAGGTGTCCCCATGGCTCTCCTAATGAGCGCTGTGTTGGGATTTTTCTTTCTGCTCTTTTCCTACCTGATGGTCGTGGCGAAAGACTGGCGCCAAGTGACGGCCTTGATGCTGGCTGGGGTGCTCGTTGTGGCGCTGGTAAGTCCGCCATCCGCGCACGCACAAGCCAGTCTGATCGGTGCAATTGAAGCCGTGCTCAATGTCATTAACGGCGCGATCCAAACCGCATTGAATGCGGTGAACTCCGTGCGAGCAACAATCCAACAGGTTTACGAAGAGGCTGTCTGGCCGGTCTCTCTGATCAGTCAAGCCAAGGCCCTCGTGACGCAAATGATCGGCCAGTATCGAGGTTTGATGCAGGGCATTTTCGCCGTAAATCTAAGCAGCGCAACGTTGCCGGACTCAACGGCTCTCGAAACGCTCATGCGGAATCACCAGACCAACGATTTTGGCTCCCTCGCAGGCTCGTTTGGCACAACGTTTGGCGGCGTGCCAACGACCACCGCGGCCAATCCCGCGGACCGCACCATGATGGACATGGACGATGCACTCGCCATGGACAACATGAAGACTTTGAAAGAAAGCGACGCCGCTGACGACCTGGCGCTCCAGGCGGCCAACAGTATTGAAGACCAAGCCGGCCAGGCCGCTCCAGGCTCCGCACCCTTCTTGACCGCGACGGCCGTAGCCGCCGCCATCCAGAGCCAGGCGCTAACCCAGAAGATGCTGGCGGCCGAATTGCGCCAGGAAGCCGCCCACATTGCGCATCAAAACGCACTGCGCAAGCGAGGAGCCTCGATCACCGGAGACGTGAACACACAGATCCTGAACCTTCTGCAGAAGCACTGAGGAGATACGACGATGAAGGCGAGTCAAAGAATGGAAGCGATCAAAACCAAGCTCAGGACATGCACGCGCCGGGGGTTCGCGTGGACGTGGCGCCACAAGATTCGCGCAGCCGCCTTACTTCTCATCTTGATTCTGGCTGTACCAAAGCCTGTGCGAAGTCAATTCATCGACCCTTGCTGCGCCATCATCACGGCCGGTCTCGGCAGCATCAGCAGCGCATTGAGTGGGGTGATCGGCGGAGGACTAAACGGGATCTTGTCGATCGAGCAGGACATTTCGACTTTCGAGCAGACAGTCGTCTGGCCCCAAACACTGATCAACCAGGCTCGCTCTCTCGTCGCGAGCATGCAGGGAATCTTCACGCAAATGGAAGGCGTGATGCGGATTCCGGTCAATAGTGCGACGTTGCCGGCAACTCAGCAATTTGAACAAAACCTGCTTTCCGGCGATCCCAATCAGATTGGGCAAACGAGCGCACAGTACATCGCCGTCTACGGAGCCGTGCCAGATGCCACTGCCGCGTCGCCTCAGACGCGCGATGTGGTGGATATGACAGACGCCGCGGCGCAGGCTGCCATGAAGAGAGCTATCGAGATCGATGCTCTTGCCGACCTCGAACTGCAGGCGGCCGATCAGATTAATCAAAGCATTGCAGCGGCCGCGCCTGGCAGCGCTCCGATCACTGAAGCGCAGGCGGACGCATGGCTCGTAAGAGCAAATGCCTACACCCAGGCGGCGACGGCGGACTTGATGCGAGTCCGTGCAGTAGATCTCGCTGATCAGAGCGCCACGATCAAGAACGGCGCCGCGAATTCCAGCGCTATCCAGCAGCAGATCTACAACCTTTTGAAGAGGCCATAAGGCGTGTTTTACTTCGAGCAGCTCTTCCAAACCGCCCTGAATGGAATCGACGCAGCGCGTGTGACCAGCGCGGTGCTGGCGGTTGCTGGAACGATACTCCTGCTCAGTTTCCTGTACAGCGCGTATGAAGCTTTCGCGGCGGGAGGCGACGTTCGCATGCTCGCGGTCTCCGGAATCAAATATCTCATTCTGGGATTGATCTTCGCGAGTTATGGCACGGTGTTTCGCGCTGTCAACGGGATGTTCAACTCGGTCGCCGATTTCATCTACAACTCCACGGGCGTAGGAGATGTGTTCTCGAACTGGATGAGTCAACTCGCGCAGTACTGGCAATCGAACGGCAACACTTCACTCTGGAATCTGGTGACAGGTCTCGCTTCCGGGGTGATCAGTTTGTGGCTGATTCTCGGTGCGTTCGTCATCTTTCCCGTTTGCTACCTGATCTTCACCATCTTTTATGCGATGTATGGTTCGGTGCTGTACGTGACGGGCCCTTTCGTTCTTGCCCTGCTGCCGACGCGAAGCCTAGGACAGCTCTCAAAGAGCTATCTCGTTAATCTGATGACCTTCCAGGCGTGGGGATTGATTTACGCGATCCTGCAGGTGCTGATGTCCGCGGTCAATCTCTCCAGCATCGACGCGGTTCTGAACGCCAATGGTGTCCTCAACAGCTTCATCGGATCGAGCCAGATGATCCTGCTAGCGCTGACGGCCAGCATCTTCTCGTTCTCGATCATCCTGATTCCTTTCATCGCCAGTCGAATGGTGCGCGGAGATGTTGGGAGCACCATGATGACGCTGGTCAGCGCGATGACTACGACGGCGACCACGGTGGCCAACATGGCAGCAGCGTCGTTTGCGGGAGTTGGCGAAGGTGCGACGGCCGCTGGAGCTTCTGGCGGCGCCGCGCCGGCGGCTCCCGGTGCAGGGAGTGTCCCGGTCGTTGCTTCGCTGAGAGACCAGGCCGCGAGCGCTGCAGGGGGGAATGGATCGTTTGCCACATCTCCCGCTGTGACCTCCACATCCATGTCTCCGGTTCCTGCGTCAGCAGGCACAAGCCGTGCCGTCGGAAACAACGGTGCAAGGAGCAATGCAGGTGTCGCCACTTCGACCAGTTCGAACTTCTCGGGACGTTCCACATCCGGCCCTGGGCAATATCGCGGCTTTAACGCTCCGCACGCGGTGGCATGGTACGTCGGCTACTCGCTCGGCTCGGCATATCGCGGACTCAAGGGAGGTGCATAGAAATGAAGCGAGAGAATCCGCAAGTGCCGGAGATGGCGCACTACACGAAGTACTACGAACACGATGGCATGCTTCGAGCCTATGCGAATCGAAGCATGGTGCTGGCCATGATCTTTGGTGTGCTGGCGCTCGGATCGCTCGGTTTTGCGATCTACGTGCGAATCCAGCCGCCCACCGTGATTCGTGTGGACAAGGACGGCAACGCGATCCAGCTTGCAGGCCCTTCATCAGTTCGGACCGCAGCGATAGACGCTTCTATCGACCCGCCCGCCGCGAATGCTTCTCCCAGTGGCGCTCCCACGGATATCGAAGGGCGAGCGGTCGTTCGGCAGTTTCTCATTCGCTATCTGGCCTACACCCCCGACTCGGTCGACCGGAACTTTGCGGAGGCACTGAACATGATGACCGCCAATCTCCGTTTGTACACCATGAACCGCCTCCGCGATGACGACACGGTTGGAAAGATTCGTACCGATCATGTTATCGCCGACTTCGAGATTCGCTCGATCGACCACGTGAAAGATACGCCTTGGACCTACACCGTTTTCGGCGTAAAGGAGATTCACCGGGTGCGCAATCAGACCGAGACCACCGATCAGATCGTCACGAAATACAACGTGCGGCTGGTCGAGACTGCCCGCACCGAAACCAATCCCAGTGGTCTTCTGGTTGCCGAATACGGAGAGCAGCAGATGGTGGGCGACCGCGAAACAGGGCTTTTGCAACGCAGCGACCTCGATGGCGACAGACACTGAAATTCGAGGAAGGAGAACCGAAGGTGACAACGAGCCTGACAGAGACCGTGAATGATGCCAAAGAAACGCAAGGAAATCGCACGACGCGCGCAGCCCGGAGGCCGCGAGCGACCACGACGAATGGAACCGAAGTGCAACGGTTCTTTCTCGCCAAACCGGGCAGCGGCAGCGGTACTCCCGAATTGGGCAAGGAGTTTCCCGGAGAATCGGAGGTGATGGCGGAATCCTTCAAAACGGGCCTGAGCTATTTCATCGTTTCGGAGTGGAGAGGCATAGCAGATTTATCGGGCCGCAAGCCGCAGCTGGGCCGCGAAGCGGCGCGCGGCGGCGCGAAGACGGGATAAACCAGAGTTTCTTTACAGACTGAAGTTGGTCTGTCGAGAGCTGTCCACAAGCTCGAATGATTGTGGATCAGTGCTTGGCGCGCTGGAAGTGTGCCCTATTGGGTCGCATCAAAGCGGGCAAGCAAACTCCTGGTTTGTAATGCCGAACAAACAAAGGAGCACGAAGCGCAGCACAACAAAGGAAGACGTTGAACTGCCCATGAACACGTAGTGCTGGCCTGGTTCCTCGCGAACCTGGCCGGAAACCTTACCTCGTTTTCGGCTCAGGATAGCGAAGGGACCGGCGGCAACGGTCTCCTGGTCTGTCCTGTGTCCGGACGGATATAAGGAGACGAAATGTCAAACGAAGAGAAGAGTGCCATGCCGGTGATCACAATCGATATCACGGAGACGGGACAGATGAAGCAGAGGCTGCCGAGATTGTCCAGGCAGGAGCAACTGGAAAACACGCTCCTCGAAGGGCTCTATCCCGGCATCCGCGTTGCACGCCTCAATGTTCCTCCGGGAAAGCTCGAGGATCACCAGGAAAACGAAGTGGAGAGGTGCATGAGGGCCTTTGATTTCGAAGGTGTTCGCTTCCGTCTTATCGGTGCAAGCGCCTCGGCCAAGAGCGGAAAGTTCTATGCCGTGGACGAGCGCTATGAGCCGGCATTAGCCGAACGCTTCCGCAAGTGGCCCGAAGCCGCCATCACGTACTTTGGGATCCTGGTTTCGCCGTGCAAACAGCGAATCCAGCTTCCCGATGCCCGCGTGATGGTCGTCAAGGATCGTACGCTGGGAACCAATGACTGCCGCGGCTGGATTTCGCGGTCGGTGTTCGAGCGGTTTCACCTGCCCCAGCACCGTCTGTATCAGTTCCGCCTGGCATTCGAAAACACGCAGGCCAAAGGCGGGTGCAAAGTCATGGCCGACAATGTCGCTCAGAAACTGGGAGCCGACATTGTTCTTCCGGAGTCCTGCGTCAAACCGGAGTATAAGCAGACGCCACGATTTCTTGATTTCATTCCGTGGCGCAAACCCAAAATCGAGGTTCGAAGCTATCGAGGACCGGTAGTGTTCGGGATTCGAGAGGTTTCAAGAACACTCGAACTGCAAAGCAGCTACACACTCATTGAACATGCACCGTGGGAGTCGATCCAGCTCGAAATTGCTCCGTTTGCCATGCAGCAAGCCGAGAAACTGCGTGCTGCTGCGAACGGCGGCAAATACGACGAGGTGATCGATCTTCTCGGTGCGTCGCGTCCACAGGAGCCATCTGAAGAGATCGCCGAATCCGAGTACACCTCAGCCGAAAACACTGTGGTCGAGGCTGTGCTCAAGGTGGATTCGAGCGGCTATCTCATCAAACACCCCTACATCAACAACGCTCTGAACCGCTTGCTGGCAAAGTGGACCTTCAAGCTCTGCACGGCCGGCGGTTTCAAGATACCCGGGTTTGCCTTAGCCGATGACGGTTTCCTTGCTCTCTACAATGGGCAGGTCGTTGCCGCCTCCGACTGGCTGCCTCAGGACCGGACCATATGTGCGGTTTCCTGTGCAAAGGGTCTGGTCGTTCGCTATCCAGTCCGTATGTTCGAGGACCTGCTGCCGGTCACGCGAGTCTCGAGCGAAGAAGCCGTCGATCTCGTGACCCAGGCGATCCACGAACAGAATGGCTGCTCGATCGAACGGGAAGCCGCAGTGGATCTGGTGGAGAAACAGATCCAACTCGGTGGAACTCTCACCCTGAATAGTGAAACCGCTGCGAAGAACGGAGGAGACTTCGACTTCGACCTTGTGGCTCTGGTTGAAGGGGATCGCTTCCCCCGTTTTGTCGACAGCCGATTCGCTCACAAAGAGTGGCACGAAAAAGGAAAAACCAAGCGGAGCAAGAAGCAGAGCCCTTGGTGGAATCTGGCACTTGTTGCACAGCAGGCGAAAGGCAACGCCATTGGTTCCATCACGGACCTCAAGACCTCCTGCTACGCCGCCGGCTTGCAGGACGAAGCCTACCTGCTCGTCGATGAACTGCAACACGCGCTCGACAGCCTGAAATGGGGTACCGAGATCGATCAGCAGCTTGTCGCGGAGATTCGCCAGAAGGTGCCGCTCGCTCCCTGGCTGCCGCTCAAGGACAAGGAACGGGTGAGCGACTTTCCGGTGCACCTCGAGGTTCTGCCCACCGACAGGATCGGCTACCTCTACAACCTAGTCCGGAAAGAAGTCGACGACTTCTTCTCCGCCAAACTACCGATTGCTGACTACCATGGGTTGATTTCCGGCGAGCACTTCACCAAGGAAATGTCTCAGGAGTGCCGTCTGGTTAACCGCATCTACGCAGACGAAATCGGCAAACTGATCAAAGAACAACAAGCCCTGGAAGAAGCCCTCGCGAAGGCGGAGGCGGAATACCAGGCCCAACGAAACGATCCAGCAAGCAGGAAGGAAGCGCGCGGCCGGCGCAACGCTGCTCGCAGCGCGGTTCATGCCTACAAGGAGCGTTTCCGAGACGAGTTCCAGGCCTTGCGATCGCTGGTTCGTGCCTGGGGAACCGGAAAACAACAGAACCGACGCGGTTGGTGCCAGGCCTTGCACACCATCATCTGTGCCGGGAAAGGCAACGGCTCACTTCTGTTTCATGTTTTTCCCCAGGAGGTCATCGACAAGGTTGCAGAGGAGACCGGCAGCAATCCGGTGCAGGTTTCTATCCCCGATCTAGTCGATGGCGAAATCGAGTTCGACGATCAGGGCCGCGTATTCCTCGTCGAGCAGTTTCCCAACGGCGACGGCAGCACCCACGAACGAAAGATCTTTCTGCTCCAGGTATCGAAGAGGGGTGAAGTGTTCATGGACGGGAAGATTATCGATCGTGTGCAGCCGTTTCCCATGCGGTACGGGTCAGGCGTCATCCGAGACGGCAAGGTCGTCTTCAGCGATATTCGCCAGCACCCCACCGTAAAACGATCACAGTCAGCTGCGAGCAAATCCTCGAACGAATCTAGCGTACAACGCATTGGCGCGGATTCGGACAAAGGTGGCCCGCAGGAAGGAAGCTCAAGCTAAGCGAATGCCGTCCGGGGACCCGAAGTTCGGGTCCCCTGGGCGGTCCTTATATATATAAGGAGCAGAAAGGAGAATCGGAAGTGAACAGGATTTGTCTTTGCTTTCTAGCAGTTGCAGCTCTTTCGTGCCCTGCCAGGGCACAGAAGGTCGAACTTCAAAAACCGGACCGCGAGCAGATCATTCACGTCGAGACGTCTTTGAATCACTTGACGGTATTAGAGATGAGTGAGCCTGTAATCACGGTCGCCGTCGGCAGTACTTCATTTAAGGTCGAGTGGCGGGAAAACAAAGTGTTCATCGAGCCCAATGATGCGAACGTCTCGACGAATCTCTTCGTATGGACCGCGTCGGGACGATTCAACTATGAGCTTGACCCAGCTGGCGGTGTGCCCCAAATGGACTTCGCGATCGATCAACCTGCGGTTGATCCTCCCTCTCCAGTCAAGACGGCCGTCAAAGCGGCGGATCCCTCCCCAGCCGATGTGCTGATGCAAGCGAAACCGATCCGTCTCTACGGATCGGTCCCGGAGAAAAATCACGCAGCTCTTTACCTGACTGATGTACTCGAGCACGACGGCCAGATCGTCATTCGTTACACCATCCGGAATCAAACTCGAAAACCGTACATACCGGGCGCCCCTCAGGTTGCCACGGTGAATTCCGCGCGATTTCGGGAGTCGCTCCACTCGCTCGCGGACTGGCAACTCGGTATGGACGCCGCGTCGCACTTGAAATCTTCCGGCCTGACGACGGTTCCGATTACTAGCCAGCAGTTGCAGGCTAGTCGAATCGAGCCCGGACAGCAGGTGAGTGGGATCATCACGATCCCTGCACAAAACACTCCGACCGTCCTCCGATTTTGGTTCCTGGCGGATGCAAGCGGTCCAGTTACCGCGACTCTGGTGCTCTGAAATGGCGACACGCCAAACTCCCGAGGAAGTGCGTGCATGGTTCAAAGAGTATTTTCGCCAGCGGCCCGACATTGGTGTTTGGAAGGCTGTCTGTAATCTGATTCTCGAACCGCAAAATCCGTTTGACCCGGAGCAACGGCGGCGACCAAAGCTTGGGTTCCTGGTTGGCGCAGGAGTTGCCGCAGTCGCCGTCGCCTGGGCCGCTTACTTCAACTTCGTACATTAGGCGGCCAAATCCGACCAGACCGACGAAATCATGAGTCCTGTAGGTTCGGCACCGCGCAGCGATCGTCCTCCCTTCGAAACCTGGGAGATCGTAGTCACTCTCGCGTTCGCAACTTCGGTTGGCGTTGGATGGTATTTGGGAATCAACCGGTATCGTTTCACCGAACGGCAGCTAGGAGAATTCCTGGGTTATCTGGTAATCGGACTGGCCATGATCTCGTTGCCGATCTATTTCCTGCTCACAGAACGCTCACGCCAAGAAGACGAGTGGCCTCATCGACTGCTCGCCATCTCCCCCAAGAGAGATGACCGAACCGTGAGGCAGGCCTGGAGTCGCAATGCGGTCGTACTCGGTTACGACGTGCACCGCGAGCCATGGCTTTGGCCGGATCGCGTCCGTGTCATGCAAGGAATCGTTGTCGGCATGACGGGCACCGGAAAAACCACGCTGCTGCGCAATATCATTAGCCAGGACCTGCTGCGCACGAGCGGTCCTCCCGAGGACCGCCATCGAATTCCCATGGTGATTTTAGATGGCAAGGGCGATATGGAATTCTTCGAAAGCCTGCTCCCGCACATCCACCGGGCCGGAAGGCTGCGCGACCTGCGACTTCTGAATCCCGGGCGGCCCGACATCTCGGTCCGATATAACCCGCTCAGCTGCACAGAGAAAGACTACATGCCGGTTGTGAATATGGTCTTCGGCTCTTTCAACCTTCACGACGAGTTTTTTTCCAAGCACCAACTGAATTACATGGCGGATATCGTCCGCGTCCTCGTCTACACGGGACAGAAGTTCAACTTTTACGATGTGCTGGTGATGGCTCTCGATGACCAAGTTCTGCGCGAACAAGTGGCCAAGGCCGTGCGCAGGCTCGAGCAGGATCAAGGCATCAGCACACAACAAAGACTGAACTTCGAAATGTCGGTGAAGAACCTGTATGAGTCGTTTCAAGACCGCGAACGCGTGCAAAAGATCCAAGGATTGCTGAACGAGTGCATGACGTTTCTTGACGATGAGTTGAGCATCGTAACCGGACCTTACGAAGAACTGCTCTCGCTCGACGAGGTGATCGAGCAGGAACTCATCCTCTTCGTCACGCTGAATGTGAACAAGAACTCCGAGCCGGTGCGCGCCCTCGGGAAAATGCTCCTCCAGAACCTGCAATTGATTGTCGGCAAGCGCTACGAGGGCGATCGAGAGCACAGGCGCAAGAATCGTCCCCTGCTGAGCGTCGTGCTCGATGAGTTCGCGCCGTTTGGTTATCGTAACTTTCCGCAAATCCTCCAGACCGCGCGTGGGACCAACACCGCCTTCCTGTTCTCCATGCAGAGTCTGTCGCAGCTGATGCAGGTGGGCCGCGGTTTCAAGGAGGACGTTACCTCTGCTCCCAACACCACCATCGCCATGCGCACGCGGGATGAGGAGACAGCACAGTATTTTCTGCAGGCCTCAGCGGAGCACCGCATTACCCGTCGCAACCTGTCGCTCGAGCGGAAGCGGTTCTTTGGTTTCGAGCGGTACCAAGAGACGGGCCGCGCAGTCGACGTGGAGGCGCGCGAGACACGGGCGCATGACGAGCACATCAAGAACCTCCCCAAGGGACAAATGCAGATCCTGATGACCGACGACACGCGTGGCACGCTGCATTCCCACCTGCACGTGCGCCCGCCCAGCGATGTCACCGTCCCGCACTTCGAGCCGGAATTGTATCCGCGTCTCGGGCACCCTCGCATGACATCGAAGGGCGCGAACCTGCGTTTCAAGGGCGCCGAGTTCTCTGGGAACCGGTACGCGAGGCGAGGACGCTGACATGAATCAGAAGCCCAGCCGTTCGGTCGCGATCGCGCTCTTGGCGGTGGCTTTCTGTTTGACTGCACTGACTTCACACGCGCAACAATCTCCACGTCTTTACAAGCAAACTTGGTACGACTCGCTTTTGAAGAGCCGTAACCCAAGTAACTTCGACTATGGAAACTGGTTCGAGCAGCGCCGGCAGGCTTTCCTCGATGCTTCCGTGAATCAGCCACAGTTTTGGTACAGCCTATCGGTCACCGTTCTCGCCCTGTTCGTAGTCGCCTTTTTCGCTAAGCGGCTCATCGACGCAGGCCGGAAGCTCAAAGCCATGGAATTGGCTGCGGCCGACGTGTACAGCCACGATCTCTACTCGCGGGAAGTGGCGAAAGAGGTCACAGAGAAGTACAACGCGCACATGGAGCAGTGCAATCGGGCATTCGAAACGGCAGGAGCCGGAGAGGGCCGCCCTGGCTGGGGCGACAGCCAGCTGGATAGCTTGCGGGCCGAGTTGCAGCGGGTGACCGGACAACTCGAAGCGACTACACAGGAGCGCAACAAGCTCCAGGAAGAGCTGCGCCAGAAGTCGGCGATCGTATCGGACCTGTCTTTGCGGCTCGACGCCCTGTCACGAAAGATAAGCGGGAACACGCGATCGGACGGCGAGGAGCCAACGCCCAATGGCAAAGAGAATGGCGCGGCCGTGGTCGGTCACATCAACCGCTTGCAAGAAGAACTGTACGCGGAACGGCAGAAGAACAAGCGGCTGAAAGGTTCGTGAGCACGATGCTGGTCACCGTCACAGGACTCGGCAGTCTATGGCGAAGGCGTTTTGGCACGGATAACAACGATCCGAAACGCTTCGCGCGCGCCGCGTACTTTAATACGACCGGAGTTCCGGTACGCGGCGTGATTCGAGCACGAACCAAGATCGAAGGTCATATCCGTTTCAATGCGGTCGGCGGACTCGATCCCAATTCGCCGCTCAGCATTCTCAACGGTGTGTTCGAGTGCGCAGAGCCGTGCGTCTGGGAAGGACAGAACAAACTTCTGTTTCGCCGCATGTTGTCCTCGCCGCAACAACCGGATTTCTTCCTGGTGGTAGTGAAAGCGTCCGAAGCCGGGCACTTCGACGTTGGATCGCCTGAATGGCGGTCGGAGGGAACGCTGTTGATCTCCTTCAGTGAATGGCGCGATCAGCAAGAAGCCATGTTACTGATGCCGCGGTGCGGCTGGCTTCGTACCGGCATCGGACGTTTCAGGCTTCGGCCGTTTGTTTGCTGGCCCTGGAGTGCGCAACTGTATCTGGAATCGCTGAACGGAGAGCAGTGAGATGCGTTATCCGAAGGGATCTCTCCAACTCAGCCAATCGCGCGATCTCCCGCTGCTGCGGCAGCTTCTCCGCTCGGAATTCGTGACGCACTCGCAGCTGTTTGCATTCATGCAGTTGAACCATCATGAACGTAATCGCCACTCGTTTGATTGGAGAGTGAGGAGGTTGCTCGAGCGCGACCTGATCCGTCGGCAGACCCTGCCCACAATCGCCGGCGAATATGTCTACTCGATCGCTGCGGCGGCCGCCATATTCCTGCAGAATATCGGCGAATATTGCCTGGTTGGGCGCGATCGGTTTGGCGGCAAGGAAGTCGAACGCAGCGTGTTTCACGCGATCGGTTTGAACGAGATACAATTAAGCCTCCTGCGCGCCGGCCTTCTCATCCGTTGGATCGGATCCATGGAAGTTCGTTCCCAGAACGAGCTGACGGGGTTCGGCTTTGCGAAGGATTACGACGCTGTTGTGACGGTTAGGACTGATGCGGGTGACGAGCGCTTCGCTCTGGAATACGAACGAAACCCAAAGTCCGTTAAACACTATCGGGAGATCGCCGCAACCGTGACGAAGGAAGTGCACGTAAAGCGAGTGTTGTACCTGGTCTCGAATTACGACCTTCTCCAGTTTGTGTCCGGCTTTTTCCGAAACACGCGGTGCCGCGTGTTCTTCGGCCTGGAGCGGGACTGGCACAGCGATCTGCTGGACATGCGTGTCTCCAGCTGCTCGGCGCCTCATTGCCAGAGTTTTCGTGAAACGCTTTCTCCCTCCACCCAAGACGTCCAGAGCCCTCAGAGTCAAAGCTCCCTCTTCGTTTGACCTTCCATTGCGTTTTCATTGACTCGCCATTACCTCGATATTGACTCGCTGCGGGCCTGTGTAAGCGGCTCCCTGCAAAGGAGTTGTTTATTTACTATCCTCATTTTTATCGTGTTTCGCTGTCCGAAAGTGACCGGAGACAAGCGGCGCGTATGGGACCGAGCGTTGTGTCGTCAAGTATGCGAGCTAACGTGTGCGAGTCGTTGCTTGATGCAAAGGACACTGCGTTGCTTGATGGCCGCCCTGCATAGGCCGACGACGTTGGTTACGGGCCGTTGTGCGAACGTAAGCGTCAGCCCGTAGCGAAGATGTGGCGGCCTGTGGGTGTACAACAGTGGTGCTATGCGAGGTATGCCGGCAGCGGATGTGAGGCTTATGGAGTTGGCACGGACCCGGTTTCTTTCACGTCAAGTGTTGAGCGGATTGGATCGGATGGGCTGTAGCCGATTTCAACTTCAGGATCAGCATGTGTTCATTTCGCATGCCCCGCGCCCGGCGGAGTTGATCGATTTCGCCACGCCGAACCGAACCGGATGATCACGGTAAGCGGCTATGTCTTCGATGTGTTTGGGCAGGAAGTCCCCAGCTGTCATCCGTGTCGCCTGTGACCCACAGACATTTCGGAAGGGCTTATATTTTGAAACTGGGGACTCAAAATGGGAAGACAGATAATTGTGGTGCTTTACATCGTGCTAATGGCAGCCATCGTAGTTGCTGTGGATTTCCTCTTCTTCAGAAACCGGTTCTGGGAACGGCTGATGGTGAACATAGGGATTGTCCTGGTGTTCGCAGCTTTCTACTTGAGATTCCTGCAGCGTCCATGAAGACGTGACGGCGTGAGGATCGCTGTGACCGCGCGCCAGCCCGACATGCAAAATGTGTTAGGGAGAGGTGATCCCCAGAATTGTTTCGAACACCGAAGGAGGAAAGCGACAACACGTGAGGTGCAGTGAACCCGCAGTTGAACGACTGGTTTGTCAGTCGTATAGCGGTAGTAGGAAGTCAGTCGGATTCGAATTCCCAAAGAAGGAGGAAGCATGTTTGGACAAATGAATGTAGTTCCAATCCTGGACTTAGGGAAGTCACCACGCGATGGTGGATGTTCGGTCGACAGCGCAGTTGCCCGGCTATTGGAGGTGACCGATCACCCTACAATTGCCAAGTGGATCCAGATGCCGCGGGCGGTATTTGTGTTCCTGGTCGTTCCTGGCGACCCCGAGTCAGGAGCATTTTACGTGTACGATCGTCGCACGTGTGTCTGGTTTTGGGTGGATTTCGAAGACGAGAAGTTCGGCGGCTACGCTGTGGATGACTTTGAGCGCCTGGTCCGAGAGTGTCGCTTCTTGGATCTTGTGGAGCGGCCGCAAGCGCTGACTGGACCAAGCCGGTGGCTAATTCGATCTGGCGCCCGCCCGAAACTTCTCAACACGGCCGCTGCACAATAAAAGGAAGAACAGCACCAAATCCCCTGGCGGCAGACCTCTCTAACAATCACAATCCGCTCGACTTAATGGGCGCATTCTGCACATTTGACAGCAGCCTCCATTAGGTTTACCTAGGCCACAGCTTCGAAGAAAACCGAAGCTGGAAAGCGAGGCTGCCGCCAGTGCTCGAATTGCTCCGGCGCTGTTTATCTTCCCAACGTGGACCATCTCAGCAGGAGGACTTTTCTTGGGACTAGTTGGGTCGTTAGCACTACGGCTAGGAACTAGGGAGGATGCAACCGAGCGCGCGCGCATCGCTGGAGACGGCCATGGTTACTTCCGTGAAAGCGAACTCTGAAAACGTAGCTGACTACATTCGCCTTTTCGTAAACCGCGGAGCCTATACGATCCAGTCGTCGAGACCGCACCCTGAGAGCGGCAGGCACTACTACTTTCGGCCAAAAGCGGCGGGCAGTGGCCAGGAACTGCCGTTAACACGAGCGACCGTCCGCCGTCATCTGGAGGGCGATATTACGATCGGCTTGTATGCGATCAATCCCTTGACGCAACGATCCAAGTGGGTAGCGATCGACGCGGACTATGCTGGTGCGATGGAGGACCTGCTCAAGCTTCAATACTCCCTCCAGCAAGACGGCGTTCAGGCGGCTCTGGAGATGAGCCGTCGCGGCGGCCATCTCTGGGTGTTCATGAAGCAACCCGCGCTCGCACGCGACTGCCGCATATACATCTACAACCTGGCATTAGGACTGGGCGTTCGGATCAAGGGTATTGGTTTGGCGGAAGGAATCGAGGTGTTTCCAAAACATGACGAGCTCCGAAGAGGAGAATTTGGGAATGCAATACGCGGGCCACTGGGCATTCATCGTGGCGCGAAGCGCCGCTACTGGTTCTACGGCGCAGACTACAGCCTGGACAAACAGATCGCCTATCTGGATCGGCTCGAAAAGGTCTCCGAGGAACGGCTACGGGTGTTCATTGCCGGAAAGACGATGCCGCGTGTTTATGAAAGGCCGCAAGGTCTCAGTGATGAGACAGTTCGTAGGAGTTCAGGACAAGCGTTCCGGATTCTCGATCATGTGGGCAAAACGCGGAAAGTCGGTCGCAACTATGTCACCCGGTGTCCGTCGTGTGCAGAGGTTGGCCGCGACCGAAGCGGCGACAACTTAGCAATCTCCATAGACGACCCGCTCAAATACATCTGCTGGGCGGGTTGCACGAAGGAGATGATCCGGGAGGCTGTCGGTTGCCCATCGCCAATGGGCACACCGCGCGAGGAGATCAAGTATGTCAGATAAGCAGAATGTGCTGGCTCGCTACGGGCTCACATTGTCAAAGAACGTTCTACGACGACTTCACACCGTCGGGATTACGGCGCAGCCTCAGGTCAGTTTGGAACATCAGCACGTAGCCGGTCACTACGTTGTCCGAGGAATCGAGTCTGGCGGTGCGATCAAAGACATCGGTCGTTACGTGACCTACTGTGGGCCGGAAGGCGAACCGCTCACCTACCTTCATCCGCTGGACGCGATTGGAGTGAACGGAGTTCACTCGGTCGTTGTATCGCGCGTGTTCGTACGCGTCGAAGCTTTTCGAATCGGCCGCACATGGCAACTTCTGATAACTGAGCATCGCCCAAGTGAGGTTGCAAGCGGGAGGCGACCGTCACTTGAAAACAAGCTTCTCTTTCGTGGAGTGAACGGTTTCACTGGCTCGAGTGGCTCGGAGAGATCCACCGCTGCTGAGGATTTGGTGATGCCTGAGTTCTGGTCGAGGGCAGGTGAAAAGATCGAGATTCCAGAACGGTTTATTGGAGCCGTCAAAGCCGCGGTACAAGGAGCGCGGTGCATTGGCTGTACGCATTCTCACTATTTGCTGGCGCCGATCCCCAAATTTACCGCGGTGCAATAAGTCGGATACCGGCCATTCTCCAGAGCGCTCGCAGCCCTGGTGCATGTGACGAGCAGCGCTTAATTGGATTCGAGGTACGCAAATGCAAACAGACGAAGCGCTCACTCGTCCAACATTGTCGGAAACTCCCAATCCTCCCGAAGACGGCGTCGCAATTTCAGGGGAATCCCAGGGCACAGACCAAGGAGAGCTGTTCGCCGCCGGGAAAAGGCGAAGACTCCCTGATGAGCGCGCATCGATCACCCATAAGTTTTCGATCGCAGGTCACGAAGGTTACATCATCGTGGGAATGTACAAAGGCGGAGCACCAGGCGAAATCTTCATCAAAATGGCGAAGGAGGGTTCAACGCTCTCCGGTTTCATGGATGGCTTGGCCCTTTCGATCTCAATCGGCCTTCAGTACGGGGTGCCTCTGAAAGCTCTTGTCGACAAGCTGACCAATACTCGGTTTGAGCCTAGCGGTTTTACAGAGAATCCGAACATCCGGTATGCCAGCTCCGTGTTGGACTACCTTGCGCGTTGGCTAGGCGGCAAATTCATCTCGTCAGAATATCTCAAGCCGCGGACCAGTTTGGCCGATGAGGAGGTGCCACAGCGGCAGTTCATCTCAGAACCTGCAAGCATGCGGCGACCGCGGTCCATTGGAACACGTAGCGATAATGCGACGATGGGAGACGCGCCTTCATGTTCTACGTGCGGCATGCTCATGGTGCCCAACGGAAGTTGCTACAAGTGTACGAATTGCGGAAGCACAAGTGGCTGCTCCTAAAAGGCGGGGGCCAGTGAACAGATACGGCCGAGGCACAATGGAGGGGCCATAGCGCGGCTAGACCCATTTCCAAGCCGCCGGGTCCCAGGTCAGACGAGCATTGCCCTTCATAATGGGGTTCAAAAATTGCCCCACGGCTTGTCCCGCCTCTTCAATCGTTGTCCAAGGTAAATCGAGGTCACGTGCAAGTTGCCGATACGATGCGCTAATGCGGCGCGGCGGATCAGGCATTTCTCGAGGTAGGTCGTGCGAGGCTCTGGTTTGGAATGTCGCCTCAAGGGCTTGCTTCAATTTTGCGCTGTCGAATTGTTCCAACGACGCCGCAAGGAGAATGTCGGCAAGGTCGCGCGCACGAGTAGTCTCCCCGCTTGAGTACGTCCGGGTGTAAGTGTGGAGCTTTTCCGCAACCTGGGTCGTGAGCGGATAGCAGCGCACGGTGGCCGGAGCAATTTCGGCAAACGCGAGAAGATTCGGCGTAGTTAGTCCGACCGGAGCCTCAAGGACAGGATCGCCATAGCCTACGTCCAAGTGGAAATTTTCAAATTGGCGCCCGTCGAGAAGGCAACGAATTGCGAAACGAAACCCGCGCCCCGGCGCTCCTGTTGCTGCCTCTGTTGGCTCGCTGACCTCGAACTCAAACCAGTCGGCAAGATCAAGGGAGAGCGCTGCGCGAAGATGAGCAATCGTCTGTTTGCGAGTCCAGGAGTTGACTGCCGACACGTCAATGTCCTTCGTCGTCCTAGCCCGTTCGCCAAGACGCAACTGGAGAGCAAATCCACCTTTGACGATCCATGCCTCCGGGTTCTCTTTTGCCAAGCGGGCCAGAAATCGCTCGAACACGACCATCTTGCGCAGCCGCGTCAACGCATGTCCACTTTCGAGGCTTTGTTGGCGAAGCCGGTCCTCCAAAGCGCGGCGAAACGCCGTTGCGGTTTTGTACTTCACGAGTGCGCCTTCGATGAGTTCGAGTAAGTATTGATCAGGCGTGCGGCCCGGCCTCCCCGGCGCTTGGCTTCTGCGAGAAGCGCTTGCTTGGTCGTGAGACCGCGTTGTAGCGAGTCATGTATGGCGCGTGCCACATGGTCCTCGGACAGTCCAGCCTTCGCCACATCCGCTATCGTGCGCGGAACTGAAGTAACTGGCAGCCCTTCGCGCTTGACCGTATCGGCGGGCCGCAGTCGGTTTGTGTGCAGCCGTATCCCTTTTCGCCTCCGGGAAGCAGTTCGCGAAACTGTGACGTGAACTTCGGCCGGGAGTACGTCTGAGAGGTCATAGAGGGCAAGAGCGCTCTCATGCGAGATCGCAGACTTGGGGCCACACCTCAGCCATCCCACAAAGAGATCCTCGAAACGTGACGAAGGAAACCGGGCGAGGCGATAGATCCCGTGGGCGAGCCTCTGGAAACGCCCGGTCTTCGAGTAGTCAGTGAGACGCTCCCAAGAAAAGCCTGCTTTAGCCGCCTGTTGGGCCGTGAAATATCCGGCCTGGGGCTCAGCAAGATGATAGAGCGCGTCTTGATCTGGCGGCCTCCTCGCCGCCTTGTTAATTGTGTGCATAACCTTCGGAAATCCCTAAGTATCTGCACACATTATGTCAAAAACGAGGATGCTCGTCCAATCCTTCGTCCCGCGCCGGAAGGAGGGCGTTCAAAGTTCTCTTCTAGCGAGAAGGCCGAGCACTATCGCTACATCCTGATGCCAACTCGCTTCTGATCCATTTTTTTGGGGCCGCGCCATCCTCAAAGCCCTATTCGCCACCCTTCCTACTATTTGGCTCCGCCGAGTTTTTCTTGCGGCGTCACGAAGAACCCGAAGGTCCGCGTGTGAACACTTTTGCTGCGCGAATCTTCGAGTCGGTCCATAACACTGAAAAGGAGATAAAGCATGGAGCAAGCGCAACTGTTGGCTCACTGTGGGAGTTCGAAGATCACGCGGGAAGAATTGAAGTTGATCCCGACCCCCGAAGCGAGCGCAACGCATCAACCAATCCCACACAACCAAATTGTCGAAGCTCTGGTAGAAGGCCTCAGCTTCCGGCACATCTCGGCCATTCGTGAGGAATATGCAGTTTCCAGCGACGGCATGAAGATGTTCGGAGTTCTGGACCTTGAAACCACCTTTGACGGATGCCGATTCTCGGTAGGCATCCGCAATTCCAATGACAAGTCGATGCGCCTCGCGGTGACGGTAGGCTACCGCGTGCTCGTTTGCGACAACATGGCATTTCACGGAGATTTCACTCCCGTGCTGGCGAAGCACAGCAAACACTTCAGCCTCGTCGACGTGCTCTCGATCGGAATTGACCGGATTCAGCGGAATTTCGAGCCGATGAAGAAGCAGGTCGAGGCCTGGAAGGGCACGCGGATTCCAGACGAATCCGCAAAACTGGTCATCTACCGGGCATTTGTGCAGGGTGAGTTGGATGTTCCCAAGCACTTGGCCCGGCGCGTCCACGATCTGTATTTCAATCCGGAGATCGAGGAATTCGCTCCGCGGACAACCTGGAGCCTCTCCAACGCGTTCACGAGCGCATTCAAGGAGCTCGATCCCATTCCGCAGTTCCGCGCGACGGCAAAGCTTGCGTCGTTCCTTGAACTGACAACGGCTAGCTCGAACTAGTCCATCTGTGGTCCTCACAAGAATGGAAATTAGGAGGCAGTGCTCTCAGCTGCCTCCTACCTTTCCGACCGAGCACTTTTCGAGCTTTTTACGAATTCGCAGGACCATCCAGTCAGTGCCTGCCGGAGCAAATTCAAATGGAGAAGATAGAGAGCAGTTTGGCACCGCGTTCGCCCAGCTTTCGCGTGCGTTGTGACGCAGGAAATATGGACCGGTTTCTGGCCGAGACGGATTCATTGTTGGTCAGGATTGGCCAGAGAATCAGACGCCGCGGCACCGAAGAGACATGGGACTCCGTAGCTATCGAGAGCACAGCGCAGCAGGACGGCACATTGGTCGTGCGCATCATCGTTTTCAATCCGGACTGGGATGAACCGCTGCAAATCGCTTCCATTCGTTCCCGCCCCCAGGATTTAGAGTCCTTGACCCCTCTGGGCTGCAACTTGGATCACGTCGCCCTTTAGATTTCTCGCCGTCACTCCGACCGACCAATTGACATTTGCGATCTGTTTCGCAGCCAGATCCGCAATCTTCAGTCTGGATTTTAGCCAAAGGATACAGCCATGAAATTGGCCGACATTTCGCCCGGGAGCGACGTCGCCTATCTCTCCGCTGCAAAGATCATTGCTGAACAGGTTGAGTTTGAACTTGAGACCTGTCGGCGTCTTCTGGGTACCGAACCGGACAAAGTATTGGAACTCCTCGCGAATACACCGGACTGGAGTGTCTTCCTCGACGACGAGCATCTGTAGGTTTCACCCGCAATTCTAATCGCCGATTTCAAGTACCCTGTTGCAGCCTAGCGGCACCTCATCAGATTCCTGCACAGGAGCAGAGGATGGTGGCCCTGGCTTCTGCTCACGCTCGGCAGCAGTGGTGGCCTAGTTCCTCATTGCCCCCATTGACAGTTAGTTCCTATTTCTGCAAATATGAAAATATGGGCCTTGCCTTGTCCAAGAAGTCCATCGAACAGGTTGTCAAATACGCGGACATGTTTTCAGCCATGGGAACCGAGGCGCGATTGCGGATCATGCAGTTGCTTCTCTCTGCTCATCCCGACGGCCTGGTCGTCAGCGAAATTCAGCAGGAACTCGACATCCCGAACTCCACGCTGTCGCACCATCTCGACAAGCTCAAAGCCGAAGACCTCGTGCGGGTGCGGCGCGAAAGCACGTTCCTGCATTACACCGCGAACACCGAGGCCCTTCAGGAGCTTCTGCAGTTTCTTTACGCCGAGTGCTGTACCCGTAACAAGGCGCTGAAGCCCGAGGCGATTGTGCAGGTTTGCAAATAGGGGGCGTCGTGACCACGGAGAACATAAAAGAAATCGTCAAGGAGAAGTACGGCGCCGCAGCGCTTCGTGTCAGCACAGAAGGAAGCACCTGCTGTGACATCCTCCCTTCGACCGCGAGTGGTTGCTGCGATCCCATCACTTCCAATCTGTATGACGCTTCGCAGGCGGGCCAGATTCCCGAAGAGGCAATGCTCGCCTCGCTGGGATGCGGCAATCTCACTGCTCTCGCGAAACTCAATCCGGGCGAAACGGTGCTGGACCTGGGATCGGGCGGCGGCATAGACGTATTGCTCTCCGCCCGCCGCGTTGGACCGACCAGCAAGGCTTACGGCCTCGACATGACCGATGAAATGCTCGCACTCGCAAATGAGAACAAGCGCAAATCGGACCTAACTAATGTGGAATTTCTCAAGGGCGAAATCGAGCACGTCCCTCTGCCCGCCAACTCCATTGATGTCATCATCTCCAACTGCGTCATCAATCTCTCCGCTGACAAGGACCGTGTATTTGCTGAAGCGTTCCGCGTGCTCAAGCCGGGCGGACGCCTCGCCGTGTCCGATGTCGTCACCAAGGGAAACGTGCCGCCCGAAATTCGCAAGAGCGTGCTTGCATGGGTGGGTTGCGTTGCCGGCGCATTGGAGCAGGACGAATATCGTAGCAAACTCACAGCGGCAGGCTTTAAGCAGGTAGAACTGGAGCCGACGCGCGTCTATCGCGTGGAAGATGCCCGCGAATTTCTTTCCGGCCAGGGCATGGACGTGGACGCCATCGCGCCGCAAGTAGATGGCAAGTTCATGAGCGCCTTTGTGCGCGCCGTCAAGCCCCAGGACTCTTGTTGCGCACCTACCTGTTGCCACTAGGAGTTATCATGCAGGGTCGCTACAACGTTTTGTTTCTGTGCACGGGTAACTCGGCCCGGTCCATCATGGCCGAGGCGATCATGAACCGAAAAGGATTCCCGACTTTCACGGCTTATAGCGCCGGTAGTCATCCGAAGGGCAGTATCCACGCCGCAGCTCTCCGTCAAATTGAAGCAGCCAAACTGCCTACAACCGGCCTGCGAAGCAAGGATTGGGGGCGAATTCGCCAAGCCTGGCGCTGCCAAATTGGACTTTGTGTTTACAGTGTGTGACAACGCCGCAAAAGAAGTGTGCCCCGTGTGGCCCGGGCAGCCAATGACGGCCCATTGGGGAGTGCCTGATCCGGCCGCAGTGGAGGGCGCTCCTGAGCAAATCGAAAAGGCGTTTCGCGACGCCTTCACGATGTTGGACCGCAGAATCAGCCTTTTTCTCTGCTTGCCGCTTTCAAGCCTCGACAAGCTCGCGATCAAGAAAGAAATCGACCGCATCGGCCACGAATGAGAATGTCCCTTGCACGCCGAGTTGTTGCAGAGCTATTTGGTACCGCATTTCTAGTAGCAGCAGTGGTCGGCTCGGGCATTATGGGCGAGCGTTTAGCAAACGGCAGTGTCGCTCTCGCCCTTCTCGCAAATACCGTCGCAACTGGTGCCGCGCTAGTTGCTTTGATTATTGCGTTCGGACCTGTGTCCGGGGCTCATTTAAATCCGGTCGTTTCGGTCATGGATGCCTTTGAGGGCGGTCTTCCGTGGGCCGAAACCGCACACTACATCGCGGCTCAAATCGTCGGTGGGATCAGCGGTGCCGTTATCGCGCATCTGATGTTCGGCCTCTCGATGATCTCATTGTCAACTCACGTTCGCAGTGGTTTGGCTCAGGTGTTCAGCGAGTTTGTTGCAACGTTTGGTCTCCTTGCCGTGATTTGGGGTTCTTCGCGGCTTCAATCAACTGCTGTGCCATTCGCTGTGGGTGCCTATATCACCGCAGCGTATTGGTTCACGGCATCCACGTCCTTTGCGAATCCTGCCGTTACGATTGCGCGCTGCCTTAGCGATTCGTTTGCGGGCATCCGGCCCAAGGACGTTCCCTGGTTCGTGATCGCGCAGTTCCTTGGGGGATTTGCTGCGACCGTTTTGTTCCGCTGGCTCGTCCCTGGCCTGCCGTCCCAGGCTAAAGAAGTGCTAGTCGCACACGAAGCGGAACCGACGAATTAGCAGGATTTTCTCTTCGGAGCTGGGCTTCACAGGCCAGTCTGACTCTCCCACCGGAAAGCTCTAACGCTTCCTGTTCATCATGCGCGGCAGACGTTAGCTGCGAAGACGCGAGGTCGTGCCGCCGGTTCCCGCCCTGAATCGGAAAGCCTGCTCTTTGCCGGGCAAGTCATGGGCGCCAGTTTGGCGTTCGTCCTCATCCAGAAAGACCGTCCAGTCGGGTGTGTCGGCAAGCTAGCACCTGTATAGGCCAGATTAGGAGGATCGATGTTTAAGGAACTACTGCCGATCATTCAAGAGCGGCCGTTGACGATCACCGCAGTTCACATCGGCGATGGGCGGATTAGATTGTGTGTAGTCCCTCACCACCAGGAGAAAGATTCGGAAGTTAATAAGCGGGTGAGATACCGGAAGGATGTCCCAAAGATCTCCGATAAAGCCCTGAAAGCCTTAACCACTCCGTTGGCGATTGAGGGCACTCCAGAAGAGTTGGATGCGGAGCTAGCCCAGCAGTTCAGCTCCTATGCGGATGTCCACGGACAGCTCCAGCATGGGATTGCTGAAGCCACGAAGCAAATCAGCGCTGTCCTCAACGACATCGAAGAGCGCGAAAAGAACAAAACAAAAACAAAGGCAACAGCCGCTGCCGGCAGGAAAGAGGAAGATCAAAAGCCCGACAAGGTCGATGCCAAGCCGAGCGCGGAGGCCACTCTTCCGCTTGATTGGTGCGCGCCGACATCCCAAAACGCCACGCCCGCGAACGAACCGGGGCAATCGAAAGGCGGTGCACAATGATCAAGGTAGAGACGCTCCACAGGATCTTCAGTTACAACGGGATCACACTGCCGGATCCGAATCCACAATTCACGCCGGAACAGGTGCGTGACATCTACGTCACGACCTATCCCGAACTTGCGACTGCCGCCATAGAGGGGCCAAAGCCGACCAATGGCGGAATGGAATATACCTTCACGCGAGCCGTGGGTGCCAAAGGATGAGGTCGGCTCGCAAAGCAAAGGCTGAGAGGGCTTCTCCCCGGCGGCGCGCGAGTCAACGTTCACAACGGGAAGCATTCGGCAGAGTGATGCGCGAATTGGAAGCCATTTCAATGAAAGGACCCGAGATCGATCCTTTTGTGGAGCAATTGCGAAAATGCCCCGACACCTTCGTAGCTGGCGAGATGCTCGCCAGGATGTTCGACGCTCTCAGATACGATGTCGCGCAAACCGAGGACGAGCGGCTGCTTCCTCCAGCCGGCGTTGTCCTCCCGCTCGTTTGATCGGCTTGCCGCTGGCGGTCACGATCCCACGGATCAAGGGCATTCGGTGGCGGTATTGCGCGCGCTGGGACGAGCAGCCCGCCGCAACGTTGGGAATGAGCCTTCTGCGACTCGGCATCTGCCGTCCGGAAGATTGGACTGGCAGCGCTGTCGATTTTGTCGAGAAGGGACTCAAACGCATAGCGGAAGTAAACGGAATCGCCCAAGTGCGGAGGGTTTGGCAGGGCGATCTTCGACTTCTCGACCATACTTTCGACCTCAGTGAGCGAGAACGTGAAGAAGCCCGGGCCGAGATGGACGCGCCGGCCCGCGTTTTGTTTCTCGTTGGTGATTTCTCGAGTGCGGCTTCCGTACCGATTGGAGCGACCCTTGAGGTGCTTGAGCGGGAGGATCGTCGCCTGCCAGCCGCTTTCTTCGTTGCCTTCCGCCACTGCCTGAGAAAATGGATGCTCGTGTATGACTACGACGCGGCCTCCGAGCATGCTGAGATGGCCATGGTCGACCGCGAAGATGCCGAGCTAGCCGACTCGATTTATCCAAAGGTGAAAACGAGCATTCCGGCTTGCCTTCAGGGACAACTCGACATGGATGCGGCCCAGGCTTTTTCCATTCTAGGCGCCACGCGGAGAAGTCTTAGTGACACGACCTCCCGAGAGCTCGTAGCCCGGTTGCTTGAGATGCGACGCCATTCGGCGTGGTATCCGCACTATTGGCCCTATCGGCTGATTCGCCGAATTCCCGGCCTCGATGACTATTTGGAAGAGTGCGATGGCATTGGACCGGGATGCCTGTTGAACTGGTACGAGGATGACCCGATTGCGGCTTGTTTTGACGAAGAGATGACATATATCGGTCAAAACGGTCCACTGGCGCCCTGTATTCTACGGGCGATCAGCCTAAACAAATCTGAGGGGCTGTTGGATCGCAAGGTCCGGAGAGTTTTTGATTACGTCGGTGCGATGATTCGTTCTCTGGCCAGCGCTGCCCAAATTGTTGAAATTATCCGGGAGCTCTTCGATGAACATCTACGTCGACATCGGCTCCAGCCAAGACTTCAAACTGACGCGGGCGCTGCTGGTCTACGGCAAGAATAGCTATGACAGCATTCCCTACCGGCACCCGTTTGTAACGCTCCACGAAGTTTTTCATGATGATCGGGGCGCTCGGTTAGGCGAGGGCCAACTCGCTACGTCCCGAATTCTGAGTGACCTAGTGTCCCAGTTGAGCAGGCCGCTACCAATCGAAATTCTTCCCGAACGAGTCCTTGTGCGAGTTCCGAAGATGATCGTGTGGTGGACGCCCGCCTGTGTGCGGCCGATGTTCTTTAGCGACCGAGGCCGGGATCCAGTCGTAAAGGATCTGAACGCCCAACCCTGTCCACATCCTCCACTGGTGTTTAAGGCGCACGGCACCCGCCTATGGGTCCGCGCCCTCCGCGAGAACAAGCGACCCACGGCGAACACGGCGCTCTTTATGGCTCCGTATTGGAATTGCTACGAGGACGGGAACGTGTGCACGGGGAGCATGCGAATCCCTCGCGCAAAGACAATCGATGCGCTTGATTCGTGGGAACAGTCATTCTTCCAGAGCGAATTCACACATGCGTTAGGCGGTCGGAAACGCACACGGTTTCGAGGCGGCGTGTTGGCCATGTGGAAGGCTCTAGCAGGCAAGAGGAGCTTCCCGGTGCGTTACCTTACGCCGGCGACCCAAACATTGTCCACGTTCGTGACAAGCCATGACCAGAAAACCAGAAACCACCGTCCCACCGAATGAACACATCCTTCCGAGCTGTTTGCTTACAAAGAAGGTTCACATCACGGTGGTGGGATGTGGGGCGACCGGCAGTGCAATTGCCGCGGGCTTGCCGCATCTCCATCAGGCCATGGTCGCCCTGGGGCACCCATACGGACTGACGGTGACGTTCGTTGATGGAGATCGGATCTCGGCAGTGAATTGTGTGCGGCAGCCGTTTAGTGAGAGTGAGATAGGGCTCTACAAGGCCGCCGTGCTTGCGACCCGTATCAATCTGTTTTGGGGCCTCGACTGGCGCGGCGCACCTCGCTTCTTGGACGAACGATGGAGCGACGAAACCGACGTTTTAATCGGGTGCGTTGATTCGCGCAAGGCGCGCTCTCTGATCGTGCGCTCACCCGCTTATGGGAACTGCCAGTATTGGCTCGACATTGGTAACAATGCGGACACCGGTCAATTCGTCTTGGGTCAACCGGACAACGGGCATGCCAGGAATCTGGCATTCCGGCTCCCAACAGTTGCAGACCTGTTTCCAGAGATTATTGACCCAAAGCTCGACAAGCAGGACCAGTTTCCTTCCTGTAGCGCGGCCGAGGCCCTGCAGCGCCAGGAGCCCTTCATCAATCAGACGTTGGCCTATCAGGCTCTAGCGATGCTCTCCCGTCTGTTCCGCCATGGTCGGCTGTCCTATCACGGCGGATTCCTTAATCTCGCGACAGGCAAGATGGCCATCCTTGCCATCAACCGCACCATTTTGCAACCGCAAGGCGCTGGCCGCGGTGATGGCTAATGTGGTCTTGCCTTAGTCCCACCTTTCAAAGAGGACAAATATGCCATCCCCAGAAAGCAATACTCTTGAGGCGACCGCACTCGATATCAGTGTCAAACGAAGCGAACTGTTGAGAGAATTGTTGATCGCGCAAGGTGTGGTCGAACGCAAATCGACAATTCCTGTGCTCTCGCATTTCTTGTTTGAGACTTCAGGGCCTAACCTGCTGATTACCGCAACCGACACGGAGGTCGGTCTTCGCACATTCTGTCCCGCGACTGTCAGGCATCCGGGAACTTGCACAGTTCCGGCTCGAAAGCTGTGCGAGTACGTTCGACTCCTCGCCGATGGCGAAATGACGCTCAAGGCGCTGGACCATGGCTGGGCGCAGATTCGCTCCGGACGGTCCGTCACGAAGATGGTAGGCCTGCCGCGCGATAGCTTTCCGAGTCTCCCCTTATATCCTTCTCAATCGGCCGTTCGACTTCCTGCTCCGATTTTCCGCAAAATGATCGGCCGAACTCTGTTCGCGGTCTCACAGGGAGAGGGACGCTACTCGCTGAATGGTGTCTTACTGATCCTTCAGCCAACGACGCTCACCATGGTTTCCACGGACGGCAACCGATTGGCGCACATTGAGGTGCCGGCATCCGTTACAGGGTTGAAGGAAGACATTCGGGTCCTAATGCCAACGAAGGCGTTGTCGGAACTAAGCGTGCTTCTCAATTCTGGAGGAATCGAAACATTTGAATTTGCGAAGAGTGACACGTCGCTCTTTTTCCGAATTGGCAGCCGATTGTTAACCTGCCGCCAACTCGTGGGCACGTTTCCGAATTATGAACCCATTCTGCGCCAAGATTACATTGGTTCCTTGGTGCTTCCCTCCGAGGATCTTTCGCAAGCAATACAACGCGTCTCGCAATTTTCAGACGATCGTGCGAGCTCAATTCGTCTGAACGTGGAAAGCGACCAACTTTCGTTGTCATCGTCCAGTCCGGAAATCGGGGAATCGAAGGAAACACTGGAAGCCAGCTACAAAGGGGCGCCGATGGCGGCGAGTTTCAATCCGAGTTTCCTAATTGACTTCCTCGGGGCTGTGGATGACGATGCCGTTCAGTTTTATTTCAAAGAACCGACTGCGGCTTTCGAATTCCGGCCGCGCAGTAACGGGGAAGCTCGCTACCGTTATGTGGTCATGCCGATGAGGAGTTAGCGATAAAGGCGAATTAGAACGCCGATGAAGCAGGACCAAAGAATTGACAAAAAGCCCGGAAGGCGTAATCCAATCACGCTCTGTGGTAGGCCAGGATGGAGCGGAAAGTTTGCAAGCGTACGGGTGCACTTCGCCTCCTGTTCGCTGTGGGGAAAAGTGTGGGGACTCGACGCATGCGCACCCACATTTTCATACATCCAGCCACTACCATGTGTTCCGCTAAGTCCATTTGTTTCGTGCGTTAGGATTGAAGGGAAAGGGCTTCCAAAAGATCACCCGCCCGTCTTGGGCGCAGGAGGCCCCCGGTTCAAATCCGGGCGCCCCGACCACTAACTTACTGAACTAACTGACTTTCCGTTTCCGCGATATTTCCGCAACTCTCCAATTTGGGAACATTTGGGAACAATTGACCTTCGAGCAAGTTCACAGCGTCTCTTTGCCCACTCCCACTGGCATGGGTATAGATGTCCAGCGTTGTCGCCATGTGTGAATGTCCAAGTTGAGCCTGCGCAACCTTCAAAGGAGTTCCTTGAGAATGCAACAATGTGCCGTGCGTGTGACGGAGGGTATGCCAATCGATTCGCTGCAGACCAGCTCTCTTGCACGCGGTTCGTAGTGCCTTTTTTCTGAGATTATCCGCCGCGAGCGGAAGGCCTTGGCTCTTCGAGAATACCAATGCCTCTTGAGAGTTATCTGTCGAACGCGAATAGAGGCTCTTCAGTTCACGCACAACTGCGGCAGCTAATGGAACTTCACGTCGGCTTGCGCGTGTTTTCGGCGAACCGAAGTGTCCTTTGTAGCAGGTCTCTGCCACGCGCAATGTCCCACCAAGTAGATCGATTCGTCCCCAACGCAACGCGAGGATTTCACCGATCCGAAGGCCGGTCATTGTCGCAAGAATAATGATCGTGCGGAGAGGTTCGTTACTCGCAGCTATGAGTCGCCGAACATCTTCTGCTGTAAGAAACCTGTGAGGACGTTTTAGCGTCCTTTCTGGCATCTTTACACCGCGCACGGGATTATTCAGGACGTAGTCCCAATTGACAGCCGTTCCCATTACTTTGCTGAGGAGGTGTCGCAGATGGTTAGTGGTTTCCCATGCGAATCCTTGCTTGAGTTTCTCCAAGAGGTAGTGCTGAACTTCGGCTCTGGAGATGTCGCACAGGCGATGTCCACCAAACCGTGGAAGCAAGTGTTTGCGAAGCAGGAGCGAATAAATCTCCCGCGTCGCATACTTGAGTGTTGGCAGTACTCCGGGTTCAAAGCAGTCCGCGATGAATTGCGAAAACAGCATCGTACCTTCCGGACGGTGCTGCCCTTGGTTGACGGGGTTAAGATGAGCGTCTAGTAGTCTACGAGCTTCACGACGGCCCGCGATTTCACTGACCGGACCGAGCACAACCGAGCGCATCACACGGTCGGCTGTTCCATCAGCGAGAATCACGTCTTCCCTCCATCGTCCGACCCATACCTTCCGACGCTTTCCACGAACAAACAAACAACCATTTTGATATTGGCTACGAGCCATCCTTTTCCTCTCAATTCTGAGGTTGGCTCGCCTGCCTTTTCCTATGTCGATTTCGAGTGTAGCGCGATTATCAACGAACACAATCGCCTCCGCGCTGATTCTCGATCCACCTGTGAATTTCTTCTTCTCGAAACCGCCAATACTTTCCAAGCCGAATACCAGACAGTCGCTGCGCAGAACGTTTCCGCGTCCTTCCGTACACCCAAGACACAGGTACATGCAGCATTGCGGCGACTTGCTGAATGTTCAAGAGTTGGCGGCTATCTTCCTCTCCCGTGGCCGCGTGTCGTCGCGCGGCATGGGCATTGTCAGTCGGTAGTGCTGGTGCGGCTGTTTCTACGTCACAGGCGTCTGCCAATATGTTCTGCGTTAATCCGCGTGATCCATGTCGTCGGTCGGACGCTGGGCTCTCACGCATGTCGAATTGAAGACGGCGGTGCATGGCGTGTCATTTCAATTCCAGTTGGAACGATTCTCCCTTCGTGGTCGGCGCAGCAATTCTTGTGTGTTGGGCTGAGAGCCAGGTCTGGAATTCTCTGTCTTTCTGGCAAACGTGTTTGAGTGCCTCGGTTACGACATACGACGGTGAGCAATCGAGGAACTCAGCGTATCGTGTGAGCTTTTCTCTTGCATCATCGTCGAGCCGAAGCTGTACGACGGTCGTTTTGGGTTGCTTAGGTGGTGCTTTCAAAACTGCCATTGAGATTTTCTCCTTCTTAAATTCAGGACTGTTTCGATTCCGTAGTCGGTCTGCTTACATCTCTGTATGCACGCGGCAAAAACACGGTCACCGGTCTCTGGTGACGGGCGGGAGCGACCCCACTTTGCTTTGGGCGGCTGAAAGCTGTCAAAAGGGGGGTCGCTCCCGCCCATCCGAGTGTTTTGGCCGCGTGCATCTGTCACCTCTCTCTCCTACGCATTTGCTTTACTTCGAAGGACTTGTTGTCCGGGTTTCGGTGAACCACGAGGTGAAGTCGTCCTTGAACTGCCTCGCACCTTCCAGTCGTCACCCCATCTCTTCGTTTCCGTACCGAAAACTGCATCGTGACCGCGAACTGTCATGACTTTAAACGTGCAGTTCTGATTGCAAGAATCCTCGGTGCGCAGATCATTGGGCAGTTGGTTTCTCTTCCAGAGGTAGTACAACGTGCCGAAGATTTCGCCGGTGTAACGCTTGCGGCTCTCGCTCAGAAAGATCAGTTCCTTTTCTGAAGTCTGTCCATATTGTTTGTTGTCCCATTTCGTTTTCAGGTCGAAATATCGCCTCAGATCAGCCAAACCGCTACCTTGAATCAGCAATGCGAAAAGCTCGGCGGCCTCTTCCTGTTCTTTTGAAGCCGTGGAAACATAGACAAACCGAGAGCGCCGGAGAGCTGCAAACAGCCGCCTGTGCGTCCGCAGGTGCTTGATGAAAGGACCAAGTCCAACACGCTCTGAATCGACGTAGGTGAAAACGACTACGGGAGTCGATTCGGCCTCAGGTCGTGAAAGGCTCAACTGAAACCGGTCCGGGAACGTGATCAGTTCGGGCTCGTCCGTTTCCGGTCCAAAGATTCCCTCAGGTGCTTTCACCGCCTTCACGAAGTACCGCCATTTGGCCTCGGCCGTCTCGAAATGGTCATCTTCTGGATGCGCCAGGATGTAGTCGAGGGCCAAGAGACGTGTCTTGATGTGTCGAATTTCGTGATTGCGCCGATTGCGAAGTTCGCCCTTTCCGATGGCGTCGTAGAGGGCGCGAGAATGCAAATGATAGACGCAACTCCTCCGGCGGTATCTTTGAGCGGTCGCGAGACCCTGAGAGAAGAGTTTCTCGATGAGGTGGGCATTCCTCTTGCCGCTTTTGGCATGGGCGAAGTGCAGGAATTGCCGCACCGTGAAGTACCCGGAATGCGTCGCCACAAGGTAGAGGAACCGGGATTCAACTTCGGTGTAGCCGAAGGATCGAAGCGGAGCGAGTTGGTCTGCTGAAATGGGCATGGATCCTTACATCCTGAGAATCGTGGTCATCAACTCCTCGCGGTCCCGAACGCTTCGCAAGCCGTTGGTGTCTTCGGCACGGGCATAGACCTGAAAGCCGGCGCGAGCCTTCTCTGAGAGTCCACGGTGCCGGTAGTGGTCGGTGGCCAGCTCGAGGTCTCGGCGCTGGAGCTGGCAGTCGTTTTCGTTGACATACTCGATGCGGAGGTCGGGTATTGGAATCTTCCCGTCCACAATCTTGAGGTGAAAACTCTTAGCCATTTCTTCGCGAATGGATTGCGGAGATTCGTGTCCCAGTCTCGAGGCGCGGGCGATCCTCGAATAGAGTTCGTCTTTCAACTCATAGTCGAGGCGGACACCTACGACCCTCCCTCCTCGTGATTCAATCTCGTCGCTGACTTTGTGATAGAGGCGATACAGGTCAGCGTCGTGGGCAGCTTCGTTCGGTTTCTTGAGTCCGTGATAGGTGCGCTGGTCAGGCTCCAGAATCCCGCCTCGTCGCAAGAACCTATTTCTCTCTTTGGTCAGGGTCACGACTTCGATAGGATTCTGTTCGGTGCCCAGGATTATTTTGACTTCGGCCAATCCCTGCCGCTCCAAGCCTTCGATATCGCGTTCCACGCGGTTCCGGTCGCCGTTGTACGCAAATTCCGCGAGGTCGTTTTGAGCCACAACACGGAATTTTCCTACTTCTGAAAGCAATTGGATTTCGGAGTCTCTGAGTTCGTAAGTCTTATCTCGATTCCTGAAAACGGTGCGAACCCGCTGCGCCAGAATCTCCCGGACGCGACCCTCGCGGCGAAGCGGCGGACGCTCTCTACCTGAACGATCCAGTGCCCCCCGGTCGTGGGCATCGGCACGCTCTTCCTTTCTGTGGAGTTCGCTGAGTCGTACGCGCACGCCCCAAAACGACTCTGAGCCCCCACTTGCTCCGCGATCAAGGTCATCGGGATTGCGGAAGTCGTCACGGTCAAACACATCGAAGCTGCGAGTCATAGCGGCATTTCCAATTCCGAATCACGCAGTGGTTGATTGAGGCAAACAGAGAACAAGTCTCTCGGGCCGGGTAGCTCGATGGAACGCAACCGGAGGGGCAAACCAAGGGACATTGAGTGGGACTTGCTAGCTAGACGCCGGGGTTCGTCGTTGCTGGTAGTTCGTTCTCCTGATACAGAAAAACCTCTTCCACGTTCTTTCCAAAGGCACGCGCAATCTTGAAAGCCAATAAGACACTCGGGTCGTATTTGCCGGTTTCAATGGCGTTGATAGTGCCTCGTGCGACTCCGACATTGGCCGCCAGTTCGGCTTGCGACCATTCTTTTTCGGCTCTCAATACCCGAAGTCGCGTCTTCATTGGTCCCGCCAGGAATTGAGAATCAGGCCACCACTCCACAGGGTGATCATGAGCACCGGGATGCCAAGCCAGGACAAGGAATGAAATCCAAGTCGCTGTGCCAGACCGACAACTAACGAGAAGACGAACGTGCCTACAAACGCGAATGTCAACGCACGGTAATTGATCTGGCGTTCGCGTTCATCTCTCGAACGCAAGAAAAGCACGAGGAAAAAGGCGGCGGCGAGAGCTGTCACAAGAGCAAGGACAAGCAAAGGTCTTTGGTAAGAAACGGAGGCATAAGACGCAGCGCCGAATATGAGGGCTGACAGAAATGCGGAGGAATAGAAAAGACACAGCACCTTGCGCGGATGACTAAAATGAAGGAAGGACATAGCAGGCTCCGGCCAAATAATGTACGCTATACAGAACACTCTGTCAAGCATAACAGGCTCTTTGTTTGACAAGGCGCTCTTGACTGGCAATAGCCTATGAGCTATATTCCTTCTATGGAATGGGAGGTCGAATTCACCCGCGAGTTCGAAGATTGGTGGAACGGCTTCTCCGAAGCTGAACAAGTCGATGTGAACGCGAAAGTGATCCTGCTACAAAAGCTCGGACCAAGCCTTCCGCGACCGCACGCCGATCTGATTCATTCTTCGCGGCACGCGAACATGAAGGAACTTCGGATTCAGCATTCCGGCAGGCCCTATCGCGTGCTCTTTGCATTCGACCCGCGCCGCTGCGCCATTCTGCTGATTGGTGGCGACAAGACGGGAAATGATCGCTGGTATGAAGAATTCGTTCTGGTCGCGGACAGGCTCTATGACCAACATCTTGAGGCAATGAAGAAGGAACGGGAGAAAAAGTGACCATGGCCAAAAACTTCAAAGAACTTCAAGAGAAGATGCCGCGCGAGGCGCGTCTCCGCAGTGAGGCATCTGCCGAGAAGATGATTTCGGAAATGGGCCTTGCGGAACTTCGCACTGCCATGGACATGACGCAGGAATCGCTTGCGAATGCGCTGCACGTCAAACAGGCGTCGATCTCCAAGATGGAACGGCGGTCGGATATGTATATCAGCACACTCAGCAAAATCATTGAAGCCATGGGCGGCGAGCTGCAAATCGTTGCCAAGATGCCGAATGGAAACGTGAAAATACGTCAGTTCACCCAAGTTCGAGAAGACGAAACTGAGACTGCCACTGTCCGGTAAGAGTCGGAGCGGATAGGTGTCCTACCTCGGAATGGGCTTCATGTACTCGCGGATGATGTGAAAGTCTCCGCTCTGCCAATCGCTAAGCTCGGCTCCAACGGTGAACATATCGCAGGCACAGCGGACACAAAAGCTGGTCTGGTCGGTGAAACGGACGGTGAAGTACAGGGTGCCGTCATCAATAGTGTGGGTAATGAAGTCCACCACCTTGCCGTGGACTTCGGGATATTTCCTGCGCAGCCTTGCCTCCCGCTGCTTGCTGCGTGTTTCCAGGCCGCTCTACAGTATCTCCAAATTAGATTCGGGAATAACTGAGGTGGGGCCTTGGTCGCTCAATTCAGCGATGGCAAGACGAATACCCGCGTCACAGTGTCCGAGCTCAACCGTAGTCATCTAACGCCAGTCGCCGGCGGCGACAAAGCCGGCCCAGTAAAAGGGGTGCGTGGACTGCCCACTGGCGCGGCGTTGGCGCAGCGTATGCAGATTGGCTTGATGGACCGCATCGATGGTGGTGAGTTCGAGCACCAATCGCGCGCGATACAACTGTCGCATCCAATCGCGCGCCGCCCGATCTTCCACCGGCCAAAGGCTCAGGATCAGCGTGTGCGCTCCCGCCACTTCAAACGCGCGTCGCAAACCCAACACGCCCTCGCCGGCCTTCACTTCACCGATGCCGGTATCGCAGGCGGAGAGCACGGCCCACTCGACACCGTTCAAATCGAGCGCTGCAATTTCTTCGGCGGTGAGGATTCCGTCCTCTTCGTCGGGGCCCGCGGCCTGACGATGATTCGCGCCCGCGAGCGCCAGACCCGAAAGCAGCAACGGATTTTCGCCCGGCGACGAAGCCGACAAGTCGCCGCCCGGCTTCTCACCGGTTCCGAGAGCGGAAGCGCACTTGCCGCCGAGAAAGAATCCATGCGTGGCCAAGTGCAAGACGCGCTTCCCCTGCGCCTGCTGCTTGAACGCACTTTCGCTGGCCGCGGCGCCGGTCAGCTGGATGGCGCTACTTTCTGTGCCGCGTAGCGTTCGGCCGGGACGCCGCCACAACGCGGCGACGTCACTCGCTTCGCGAGCCGAGGCGGACAAGGCTGCAAACTGCATGGTCTGAAAGTTTTGGCACGCAGAGCGCAAGCCGCGGTAGGCAGAGGCCGTTGGAGTCCCATGCGGGAAAACTGGCGCCGGCTCTTGCGTTTCGCTTTTCTGCGGACGCAACGCGGCGAACAGGCTGGTTTCCTGGAACGCCGGCGCGCCAATCGCGAGCAGGTCCATGCCCTTTTCTTCCTGCTCCCCGACTGGCACGAGATCTCGTTCGGCAGAGAGGTAGTGGATGCGAGGCCCGGTCTCGAGCAGGTAGCTCGACTCTCCGGTGGGAAGCGCCGCGAAATTCACCAGGTGGAGCGCGCCATCCGGCACGATGAACACGCGCTGTGCGTCATGGAGATATGGACTCACCGGATTCCATACGGCGCGGCGGAGCGCTTCACCCATCTGGCGATAGTCGGCTTCGGACCGTTTGGCGGCGCGTCCTGAGGACCTTGACTCTTGCGCAATCTGCCGGCGCACCTTGGTGACGAGAGTCTCGATGGACGCCGCGGGACCGAGTGGCACGACGACCGGCTCTGCCTGCGTGTGCTTCCACACAAACGCCAAGTAATGTGGAACCGGGTCTTCCCGCTTGTTGCCTGGCTTTGCGGCGTTGAAATCGTGGCGCCCGTAGCGGACATAGGCGACTAGGGCGGCTTCCGACGGAAGCGCCTCGGCGACTTCGTCAAAACCGATCTTGGCCCGCGCCAGCTCTGCGCGGAAGGTTTGGCTTCGCTCGGCGAGCGCCCGTTCGGCGCGCTCCTTTTCCTGGCGAGTTTCGTCGAGGAGTTTGTGATAGCGATCAAGGGGCTCGCTACCTGGGCCACGCACGACAAGGCGCGCGAGCCGCTCGCGAGCCGAAGTGAGTGTCTCCGCCACCTGGGCCATCTGCGGATCGGTAGAGGAGGAAACGGTGCGATGGCGGGCCGCCATCTCGTCGAGGACGAGCGCGCGCGACCGCACGACGGCGCTCCACATGTCGCGTGTTGTTTCTCCTTTCGTTGGCCCTTTTGGGACCGCCAGGGACAGCGCCAGGTCAAGGCCCGAAGCTTTTTCTCCCGCATAAGCCAGCGCCTCACGCTCGGAGAGGGAGGTCGCGATGAGTTTCCAATGGTCCCGGCCGACTTCATCGGCGCGCAGAGCGAGAGAGAAAGCCTCGTCCGGTTCGCCGGTCATTGCTCGGACTTGCGCTAATCCCCGCAGGGTCGCGGCAACCGTGGAATGGTTGGGGCCGTAGGTTTTTTCCTGAATGGCCAGGGCGCGCTCGTAGAGTTGTCTTGCTTTCGGCAGCTCTCCGGTTTCCTGGAGAAGGCCGGCCAACTGGAAAAGGGCCACGGCGACGAAGGACGACTCAGAGCCGCGAGACTGCTCCAAAAGGCGCAAGGCGCGTTCATAGAGCGGTTGCGCCTTGGCCTGTTCTCCGGTTTTTGCGAGCGTAATGGCCAGGTTGACCAGCGGCATACCCAACTCGGGATGGTCGGGCCCGAGGGCCTTTTCATAGTTCCTTAGCGCGCGCTCCTGCAGAGCCCTGGCAGTCGCGTTGTCGCCGGAGCTGGCGGCCACGCGTGCCAAACCGCCCAGACTATCCGCAACCTGGGCACTTCCGGGACCGTAGAGCTTCTCGAAGGCAGGCAGAGCAAGCTCGTAATTTCGCTTGGCTTCGGTTAGGTCTCCAATTTCCAACAGCAACTGGCCCAAATTGATCCTGTCGCTGGCAACGCTGGCGTGCTCCGGTCCCGATGCCTTCTCCTTGATCGCCAATGAGCGCTCTAACACTCGCCTGGCCTCGGTGTAGTTGCCAGCGCAGTAGTGGGCACGAAACAAAACATTCAGACCGCGGCCGAAAAAGGCGTGCTCGGGGCTGTAGGCTTTCTCCAAAAGGGCCACATACCGTTCGGCCAGCGGGAGAGCGGCTGCGCAATCGCCCATGTCCGTTAATACCGCCGCAAGATTGGCCAGGAGGATGCGCACGGCGGCGTGGGTAGGCCCCAGCGCCTTCTCTCGGATGGCCAGCGCACGTTCCCAAGTATCCTTCGCCTCTTTGTACTCGCCGGCCTGCCACAAGATTCGGCCGAGGGTGTACAGACTGCGGGCCACATCAAGATGCTCCGGCCCTAAGGATTTTTCCCGGATGGTGAGGGCACGTTCGGCTATTTGCCTCTTTTCCGGAATTTCTGTCACCTTGACAACAAACAGTGCCGTGGCCAGCGCATCGAGCGCATGGGCGGTCTCGAGGGAGTCGGGCCCAGTCTTGGCTTCGGCCTCCGACACCCAGCGGCGCGCCCAAGCCTCGGCTTCGGGATATTTATCGTTGTCGAGCAACGTCCCGACCTTACCTAAGCGAACGTCGGCAGCAACGGACAGGAACTCTCCTGCGACCGCAGGGGTTCCAGACGGCAAGGTCTCCAGTGCGCGAAGTCGCGTTGCGGCTCGATCCAATTCATCCGCCGCGGCGAAACCGCGCTGGTGTTCCTCCTTTGCGACCTGAAGCGCCCGTTCCAACTGCTTCCGGGCTTGTACGTTGTCGATCCCCCAGAGTTGGAGTGCGGCCGAGACGAGCGGTTCGATCTGGTTCGGCCCCTCGCCTGCCCGTCCCCAAGCATCGCTGGCCGCTTGCCACGCGGCCACGGCTTCTGTTTTGCGTCCGAGTTGGACAAGCGCCGATGCGCGGGAGGAATGGCTCAAGGCTTCCCCGGCAAGGTCTTTTGCATTGAGGGCTGCGGCCAGGGCGCGATCAGCGGCCTGCAGCGCTTCCTCATCCTGCTTGGCCTGGTGCAGTCTTTCAGCTTCGGCGAGGAGAGTTGCAACCGCTTGGGAAGCTTGCGGCGCGGGTGGCTCCTTGACCGAATAGTTGGCCTGGCAGGAGGCGGATGGTGTCCAAACAGACGCCATCAGGAGGGCAGCGCACAACCAAGCCATTTGAGGCCAACCAAAATGGCGAATGCACAGGCTGGGACGACGCATAAGGAAACCTCCCTTGCCCTACCGCGAGTCCTTTGGCAGCGCCGCTAACTGTTGAAGAAGCCGCTGGGCTTCGTCTTCCTGGTCGCCCTTAAGACGAACAACTTCTTCCAGTTCTCGTCGTGCGGCATCAGCTTCACCCCTGCGGAGAAAGGCCTTTGCCAGATAGTAGTGTGCTTCTTCGAGATAGGGCGTATCACCCAGAGCGATGCACTGCTGGAGGACGGCGATCCCATCGTCCGTCTGATTATCGAGCAAATGGCTCACACCAAGGAAGAAGAGCGGGCCGGGATCTTTGGGATTCAACTTCACGGCAGCGCGCAGAGCGCCGATGGCACCGGCATAGTCGCTCTGCTGATACCGCTTCATTGCCAGGCGGAATTCGTCCATGGCTTTGTCCTGATTCCCCCGGAGGACCGTCTGACTGTAGTTGGGCGGGTCGAAACGTGCGAGTTCCGAAAGCGAAGGACCGGCCGGCGCGGATTTTGCTGTTTGGGTTGGCGGTATTGCCGGCGATGAATTGATCTTCAGCCCCCAGCGAATACCAAGGACGCCTAGAATCAGCACAGCCGCTGCAGCTAAGGCTATTTTCCAGGGGAAGCGCGCTGGCCTTGAGACGGCCATGTTCCTAATCTGCGGAGCCGAAGCCGAAAGCTCGGCCTGCAACACGCGATGAACCTGCAGTGCCGCGAAGCACTGATCACACGCAAAATAGTGTTCCTCGAAGGACTCTCGCGCCTGGGGATTGAGCGAGCCCGTGAGGTAACGCTCTACAAGCTCTTCACGTTGTAACCCCGGACACTCCATCAGCTTACCGTCTCCGTACTTAGTGGTGCTTGGCGCCCTTTTCGTGACACTTTTTGCAATTCCTCTGTGACCTGGCGGATGGCACGCATTTTCCGCGTACGGACGTTTTCTGGTGAAAGGCCGACGCGGGGGGCAATTTCGCGCGGGTTCATGCCCTCGACGAGCGTAAGCAGCAAGATGACGCGATCTCGGGGATCGATCCGACCGAGTACTTCGCGCACCATTCGGCGCCGCTCCAGGAGCTCTGCCTCTGTTACGAAGTTGACGGACGAAGGTGTCTCCGGATCAAGCGGCGTCCGGTCGGGTTGCGTCCGCAAGTTGCGGAAGTGATTGTTAATCAGATTGCGAGCGGTTCCGCTCACAAATCCGGGAAGCTTCTCAGGTTCGCGCAGTTTGCCCTGACGAAGGGCCACAAGGACGGCAAGCAGCGACTCTTGGGCGATTTCACGCGCGGCTTCCGGGTCACGCAAGCAAACCACGGCCATCGCCAAAATCCGGGGATGGAAATGGACGCCTAACTCCTCTTCGGCGGAAGAGTCGCCCTCCCGGACGCGCTGGGCCAGATCCCGCCAGCGGTTTGAATCGTCGCTGCCCTCCGTCAGAGACACTGAAGCCTCACTGGTTCAGAACTTCAATGGAAATACCAATGTAAAGAATTTAACACAAACTAAAGTCGCTAGCCGCATCCGAGCTGGAGCGAAAAAAATCTGTCACATTTCGGGCGCGGCGACCACTGGATAGCAAGGCAATGTCAACCGCCCGGACTTGAAGCACGCGGTGGACAACCCTAAGCATCATTCTGGGAGCGACCACTCTGGCGCAGTGGGAGGGTGTATGCGAAGCATCGGCATGCGGAAACTCATCGGATACGGAGCGTTTGCAGCGGTTTTCGCGCTGTTACTTTTCGCCTGGATGAAGTGGAGGCCTGGCGCTCGGATCCAGAAGCATGACGGGGGGATGGTGGCTCAGCTTCTCCCGTTGAGCTTCGAAGTGAACCGCGGCCAAGCCTCGGCTGACGCGAAATTTGTCGCGCGTGGCGGTGGCTACGCGCTGACGCTGACGGACCAGGGTGAGCCGGTGCTGGCTTTGCACCGTCTGTCTCGGCAGGCCGCCGAGTCGCCCCTTGAATCCCGAGTCCAAGCCGACAGCGGCAGCGGGCTTCGCAAACCTAGAGAGCAGACCCTCCTGCGACTGGAATTTCCCGGCGGCAATCATGCGCCTCAGGTACAAGGCGAGCAGCTGATGGCCGCGCGCAGTAACTACCTGATTGGCAATGATCCAGCGAAATGGCTCACCGGTGTTCCACACTATAGGCAGGTGCGTTATCGCGAGGTCTTTCCCGGCGTGGACGTACTGTACTACGCCAAGGACCAGCAGCTCGAATATGACTTCATCGTGCGCCCAGGAACACAGTCAGACTCCATCCGATTTACTGTGCAAGGCGCGCAGGGAATCGAGTCAGGCGAACAAAGCAGCCTAGTGCTGAAGACAGCCGCTGGGAGGGTCGTCTTGCACAAGCCCGTCGCCTATCAGCAAGGCCCTGCTGGGGAGCAGGAAGTGGCCTGCAACTATGTCCTCGACGATGGCCAGGTTCGCTTTGCGCTCGGCGACTATGATCGCAGCCAGGTCCTGCGCATAGATCCTGTTCTGTCGTTTTCGAAACCTCTGGATGTCCTTATCAGAGCCATTGCCGTGGATGCATCGGGGAACAGCTACCTGGCAGGCAGCACCGTTTCCGCGAATTTCCCGACAAATCCGAGTGCCTTTCAACCCACAAACGGCGGCAATAGTGACGCCGTGATTGCCAAGCTCGATCCCACCGGTTCCACCTTGCTTTTCGCCACGTACTTGGGAGGGAGCGGGTCTGAATCAGCGAACAGCATCGCCCTGGACTCCAACGGAAATGTAATTGTTGCGGGGAGCACGGTCTCCACGAATTTTCCGCTTAACAACGCCTTTCAGTGGACCCTTTTAGGGAATGAGGACGCGTTCCTGAGCAAGCTGAACGCCGACGGCACGCAACTGCTGTACTCCACGTATCTGGGAGGGTCAAGCAGCGATTGGGCGTTGGGAGTCGCCCTGGACGCCAGCGGCCGAGCGGTTGTGACAGGCGGCACCAATTCGCCGAACTTTCCGACAACCGCCGGCGAGCTTCAGGCGGTCTATGGCGGCAACCTGGATGCCTTCATCGCCAAACTGGACACCACGAAATCGGGCGCCGCTTCCTTGCTGTTCTCCACCTATCTAGGAGGAAGCAATAGGGACGCGGCGGGTGCAATCGCCGTGGATGCAACGGGAAACGTTTTTGTGACCGGACTCACCATGTCTTCCAATTTTCCCACTGCGAATCCGCTGCAGGCTTCCTGCGCAAGCTGTCCTAGCGGCTCGGACACGGGTCTTATCCCAACAGCGGTGGCAGATGCGTTTGTCACTAAGCTAAACGCCGCGGGCACCGCGCTCCTTTATTCCACCTTCCTTGGTGGAAACATGGGTGACGCAGGCAATGCCATTGCTTTGGACAAAGCGGGAAATGCCTACGTCGCAGGAACAACATTTTCATGGTCGAACTTCCCGACTACGGTGGGCGCTTTTCAGACGTCGTTCCAGCAGCAAGACACAAGTAACGTCTTCGTGACTAAACTGAACGCTGCAGGTTCTGCCTTCGTATATTCAACGTTTATCGGTGGAGACTACCATGACGATGCCACGGGAATTGCCCTCGATGCTGCAGGCAATGCCTATGTAACCGGCGGCACGTCTTCGCTGGATTTTCCCACGGTTAACTCCCTGCAGGGTCCCGGCGGAGGTGTGTGCGATTTTGTTCTCTTTCCTGATTCGTGTTCCGATGCCATGGTCGCGAAATTGAATGCCACCGGGTCAGCCATGATTTACTCCACCTATTTGGGTCACGCGAACATCAATGAATCTGGAACCGCCGTCGCCGTGGACTCCGCGGGCAATGCATATGTGGCGGGAGCAAGTAATGTCTCCAGTGGGACCGATCTCCTGTCCCTGATCCGGTTGGGGCCGCCCAGTTTCGCTGGCAACGACGTCGAGCCTACCGGATTTGCTGCGAAGATCAGCACGGCGAGCGTCGGTACGGAAGCGACGACCATTACCCTGGTGTCTTCGCCGAACCCGTCCAGTCAAGGACAGGCGGTCACGTTTACGGCGACAGTCACCCCGCCCAATGCTGGTGGAGTAGTGAACTTTTATGTCGATAAGGACTCGGCCGGCTCTGCTACTTTGAATGCCGGTGCGGCCACGCGCACTCGCGCTTCCTTGTCTCAAGGGAATCATTCCGTCAAAGCCGAGTATTTGGGTGATTCCACATACGCGGCCAACACTTCCGCTTCGCTTATTCAGAACGTGAACGGCATTTCCCTCACGTCTACGCAAACGTCAGCGTCTGTAACCCGAGGAGGAACTGCAAGTTTCCCGCTCACGGTTGGTCAGGCTGGCGTACTGAGTTCCGCCATCTCGTTTTCTTGCTCTGGCCTGCCCGCGGGATGGAACTGCGGATTCAATCCCGCGACCGTACCCGCTGGCAGTGGCCCAACCCAGGTGACGCTCACCGTTCAGGCGGGGAGCACCACGGCACAGAATCCGCCGCGCGCTCCGATCGGCGTCCCCGGAATGCGCTGGGAAACCCGGCTTGGCGGTCTCTTGCTGTTTACGCTTGTCGTCCTTCTCGGTAGGCGAGTGCGCAGGGCAGTTTGTTTGCGGCCCGGATTTGCACTCGGATTGGCCGCCGTGCTCCTGCTACTTGCGGGGTGCGGTTCAACCTCCAGCCAGCCGCCACAATCGCCACAACCTCAGCCTTTCACGGTCAATTTCACAGTCAACGCGACCTCTGGCGCTACGGCTACCTCGATGCCTTTGAGTATTACCGTACGTTAACTCATATCCAAAGGAGAACATCATGAAGTGGAAATCGCGTCGGACGTTCGTTTTGGCTGTTGCGTTACTCATGGCAGTTTTGGTTATTCCGGCATTTTGGGGAGACGTTGCCGCAGACTCGAATGCCAAGAGCAACTTGGTAGGAACGTGGCGACTACATATGACACCCAAGGATTGCCAAACCGGCGTTGCGTCCCCGCCTTCATTCGACTTTCGCGTCACTTTCACCCGAGGGGGTACACTCACTGAGGTCATGAACGCTCCAGCCTTCGCACCCGGCCAGCGCACGACAGGCCTCGGCGTTTGGAGCCGCGAGCACCGCAATACCTATAAGTCCGTCTCCGAGGCCTTCATTCTCGCTGACGTTAACCCTGTAATCCGGAGAGGTTCACAACGTCTAGCGTGGGACATCGAGGTCGATGGCAACCAGGCCACGATTGAATCCTTAGGGCAGTTTCTGGACATCAACGGCAACGTGCTCGCCAACACCTGCGCCACCGCGACGGCCACGCGCTTTGAAGAGCCGCAGGACGAGGACTGACTTTCTCTCCGCAGAGAGACGCAAGGCAAAGCACACAAGCGCGACGCCGCACCTGCCGCGTCGCGCTCGCCCTAGTTGCCAATGCGGGGTCCAGATCCGAAACTTGAAGAATCGTTTGCTCAGGAGGTGTACTTCAACCCGAAAAAGGTCTTTGGGGTCCTGCTCCGACGACGTTAGTCGGTTGACTAAAACACTCGTCCAGCAAACTGGGAACAGATCCGCGAACAAATTGGGAACAGAATAATCTGGAACACCCCTGAAGTGGAGAGTTCAAGCGCTACGTAAGTCATTGAAAAGCAAAGACGGGCCAATGGATTTTTCGGCTCATAACCCGAAGGTCGTCAGTTCAAATCTGACCCCCGCAACCATTTCGTGATTCACATGGCCGGAATCCAGGATTCCGGCCTTTTTTTGTGACCGGGCGGTAAGTTTGGTGAGCTATGAACGTGGCAAGAGGCCGCGCCGCTGCCCTACTCCTTTAGCCAGAGGATTGGTTGGCGTATCGGATAGTTGCGAATGACCTCCTCGACTAAGGGATCGGGATTGAGTCTTCGCCAAAGCTTGAGGTATTCGGGGCGGGAGTAAGCCAACCCGGTGAAGAGTAACGAGGGCTGGCGCACGGGCCATTGGTCAAAGTATTCAACATCTGGCTTGAGGGGCCAAGCGGATTTATTGGCGATGAAGGGGAACATAAACTCCATCGCTTTTTTTATGCTCCGCGCATCTGGCAGTTCGAATTCCCACAGATTATCGTCTGGTGTAGAAAGAACCTGACAGACTGCGGCCATTACATCTAGATTGAAAAGGCTGTAGGCATAGGGTTTGGTGCGAGCCAATTCCAGTGGAAAGCTTCCGTTTGGCGCGATTTGTTGGGGCACCAGGACGGACTTGAAACGCGAGCTACAAAAAGTTGCGAGCTCCGCGTTGCCGGTGTAGCGAGCGAACTCAGCAACCTGCAAAACCCAGCAGGTTCCGTGATTGTTCTTTGCATTGCGCTCGTCGATGCCGTGCGGCGAAGTGGTCATCCACTGAAGGTAGTCCGAGTACCACTGCTTCACACGGTCTTGAACTCCATCCACAAAGGCATGTGAACTCACAAGGACAGTGGCGGCGCGGGCGACTTCGACTAAGTGGACGGTGTCGATAATTCCGATGCCCCGGCCCGTAGCAATTCCGTGAATCGCCTGGGCAAATTCCAGGTTTGGATTCATGCGGGTGGCCTCATTCACAAACCAGGCCCGCAAATGGCTTACGGCATGAACAGCGTAGCGATCTTCTTTGGTGATGAGCCAGGCGGCCGCCAGCGCGGGCATCTGCACGCTTAGGCGGATGAGCGCGCGGCGGTGATCCGTGAAATTCTGAGGATTGCTAAGGCCGTCCCGACGAATGTAAGGGCCGACGGGGTTCGCGGGATTGGGCCACCAGTAGTCACCTTCGGAAAAATAGTCGTGCTTGCCTCCGGCGCTGAGAGGGGCAGGATAAGCGGTGATGGTGACTGGCGCTTCGTGCAGGTAGCGTTCCGCGGCGAGAAGAATGCGCTTGCGATCAATCGAGGCTACGTCAAGATTAGAGAAAGCGGGCGCTGTCTCTTTCCCGAAGAAGAATCGCGATCTTGTTAATGCTGAGACAATTACGCCGATGCCCGCGGCACAAAAGACCCTGCGAGAACATTTTTGTCCGACAAAGGCTCCTGCGTCGGCGGCAGTGCTTTCCGTCATGGAAAAACAATCGAGGAACCGACGAAGTGGGCGCAACCCTGCGATTGTTTCCGTGCGCGGGTTAGCTGGCCGAGAAGACAGAACTGGATGGTACGCATGCCAGTCACGAGTTCGCACGAAAGGCGATCGAGAATTTCGACACTGTGAATGTTCAGCCATCCGGCCCAAAATCCGGGCTCGTCACGCTTTGCGCTTCAGACTCCATCGCGCGGCTTTTCTTTGCGCACAAAGATATTGTCCTGTGTCGGTTCGGTGTCACATTCCAAAGCAATCGTGGTGACGGGATGATCCGAGGCTTCGGTGGGCAGGCCGGTGAGGCGGACGCGGAAACGATCCTGCTCGAAATTAATCTTTTCGCCAGAAACAAAATAGCGGGCGGATTTTATCTGGGTTTGCAAACCGGCTATAGCAACATAATCGCCGGGCCAGAAATGGACGTGCATGAAGAGAGTGTTGCCCTTCCGGGTGAAGCTCGCATAGTTTGAGCGGCGTGGTTGGCAGAGGTCGGAATTGTAAATCGTGTCGCCATTGCGGCGCATCCACTGGCCAACTTCGGTGAGGACGCGCACGGAATCTTCCGGCACGCTGCCGTCGGAGCGCGGGCCGATATTTAGTAGATAGTTTCCGGTATCCCTGGAACAGGCGATCAGGTTTTGTACGACGCGGCGCGGACTCTTCCAGTCATCATCGGCGCGCTGGTATCCCCAACTGTCGTTCAAGGTCATGCAGGATTCCCAAGCGTGGCCTTCTTTATCCGCGGTGATTTGCTGTTCCGGCGTGGAAAAATCGCCGGGAAGCTTGTTGCGATTATTGACGATGATGTCTGGTTGAAGTTCGAAGACCATCTTGTTCATGCGCTCGGATTCCCAGCCGGCGGCATCGAGCGGCCAGGAGACGTCGTACCAGAGAACATCGATCTTGCCGTAGTTGGTGAGGAGTTCGCGGATATGCGTGTGAATGTATTCAACGAACCGTTTGCGTGCGTCTTCGTCGGTGGCGCATCGCGCGCCGTCGGGATGATGCCAGTCCATGAGGGAATAGTAAAAACCGACGCGCATGCCTTCGCCGCGGGCGGCGTCCACATACTCGCGAACGAGATCGCGGCCGGGTCCCTGCTTCGGCGAACAATAGTCGGTGGTCTTAGTGTCGAAATGGCAGAAGCCTTCATGGTGCTTGGTGGTCATGACCATGTAACGCATGCCGGTCTCGCGGGCGAGTTTGGCCCAGTCACGAGCGGGAAACGGTTTGGGCTTGAAGATTTTCGCTAGGGGAGCGTATTCGGATACGGGGATGCCTTCATTTTCCATGACCCACTCGTGGCGGCCTAGCACACTGTAGAGACCCCAGTGAATGAACATGCCAAATCTGGCTTCGTGCCACCATTTCATGCGGCGGGCGCGGTCGGCGTCCTGCGGCGTCGGCGGAGCAGCCGTTTGCGGGGTTTCCTGCGGGACGAAACTGCCAACAGGATGCGTCTCGGCCGATACGTTGAGGGGCAGGGCCGCCGCGGCAGCGGCAGCGCTTGTGCCAATCATCCAATCACGCCGTGAAATGCGATTCTTCGTCATTGGTTCCGTCCTCTCTAGAAAAGAGCAAAGCCACACTCATTTAACCTCGCAGATTGAAAAAACCGCCATCCAGGGGATAGTCAGCGCCGGTCACAAAAGAGCTGGCGTCGGAACACAAAAAAAGAGCGAGCGAGGCGACTTCCTGCGGTTGAGCCATACGGCCGACCGGCTGCGACTGGGCGAGCCGCTCAAAATTTTCCTTCTCTTTGCCGGGATAACTCTTCTTGAGGAAGCCGTCAACAAAGGGAGTATGCACACGCGCAGGAGAAATGGAATTGCAGCGAATTTTGTCCGGGAGATAGTCCTTGGCCACGGAGAAGGTCATGGAGAGGACTGCGCCTTTGGTGGCGGAATACGCGAAACGGTTGGCAAGTCCCGCGGATGCAGCAATCGAGGCGATATTCAGAATTACGCCCCCACCGTTCGTTTTCATGTAAGGGAGTGCAGCCTGCATGCAAATGAAAACGCCTTTGACGTTGACGCGGTAGACGGAGTCAAAATCCTTCTCCGACGTTGATTCCAGAGTGCCAATGTGTGCGATGCCGGCGCTGTTGACGAGGATGTCGGTGTGGCCTTGCTGGCTGGCCGAGCGGAAGGCGGCTTGCACGGCGTGCGAATCACAAACATCGCAGACGGCCGACGCAGCCCGGCCACCGGCTTGCGCGATTTCCGAGGCCGTTGCCGAGGCATGTTCGGCGTCGATATCGAGAATGTGGACAAACGCGCCGTGCGCGGCAAAACTCTGCGCGATGGCGCGGCCAATCCCGCGGGCGCCGCCGGTGATGACGGCGCTCTTGCCGTCCAATCGAAAATCCGGCTGGCAGTTACTCAACTCTTTTTTCAAACGAGCGTGCTCCTCTCCTAGAACGACTCCCATCCCGGACGCTGGTTCAGCCCAGCTCAAATTCGATGACCAACTCTACATCGTATCTTGTCTGGGTCAACGTGGCGACAAGGCTCTCGAGAGCGCGAAGCCGGAAGAGACCCGACACTGGCACCTCGCGCAACAACCTCTGCGCCTGCGTAATTTCTAGAAAATGAATCGCGCGCCGAACTGAAGCTCCCTGGGCGTACTTGCGAAGCTGCTGATAACGCCCGTGCTGGCACCACCGATGGTGGCGTTAGGAGTTCCCAGAATTTGCATGTTGAACACGTTGAAGGCCTCGGCCCGAATCTGGAGGCTTTTGGTCTCTCTGATGTGGAAACTCTTCACCATGGAGAAATCCACGTCATAAAAGAACGAGTCGTGCAGGACTCCCACACCGAAGTTCCCGAACTGGCTGAACCCGTTGGGCAAAGCCGTGGAGCAGAGCGGCGAGCCACCGGCAGCAGTCTGTGTCGTAGAAGAATTGATAATGCAGAAGGCCGCAGGATTGAACCATTGAGCTTCTCCCTGATGCGCGGGCGTGACGGACACGCCAGGAACAACGTCGGGGCGGTCGTACCCGCTCACGGAGGTGCTGCCAATGCCGCCGCTTCCGGATATTGCGGCTGGATCGCCACCGCCGTTGCTGATGTTGAAATTCTGACCAGAGCGGGCGATGAAAAAGATATTGGATTCCCAGTTCCCGAGAATCCATGAAAGCGGTCCGTGGTTCAAATGGCTCTTGCCGTGGCCAAAGGGCAATTCATAGTTCGCGCTTAACGTGAGGTCTTGGGGAATGTCAAACGCGCATGGACCGTAGGAAAGGCTCTTGTCGAAGTAATTTTCGGTGACGACGCCGCCATTCGTTCCGTTTTCGACGTTGAACCAGCCGCTGCTGACGCCCAAGCATTTGGACCAGGTGTAGGAAACCAGAGCCTGGAAGCCGTTGGAAAAGCGGTGCTGGAATTCAGCCTGCAGAGCGTTGTAGTTGGAATAGCCGGTGGAAGTGGAATAGTGGTAGTCGGAGCGGCCCCAGGGCATCAGTCGAAGGCTATCAACCGCCGTGAAATAGGCCTGGCTGCAAGCGGTGTAAGCGGGCGTCACGGGACTCGGCTTTGGACCACAACTGGTGACGCCTTGCCGTGAAGTCTGGACTGCGGAGTTTAAGAGCGGTGAAGCCAACTGAGCCGCGTTGGCATTGCCGGTCCAGTCCAACCTGTCGGTTTTGCTTCCCACGTAGGCAATCGCGACTTTTGTGTTGGCGCCGAATTGGCGTTCCACAGCCACATGCCACTGTTGGGACCGGGCGTCTTTGTAATTTGGATCGTTGGCGTAACCGCCATTTTGGTTCAAGGCCCATGGCGTAGTCGCGACAGATGGCGTGACACCCTGAGCAACCAGAGAAGGCGCGGAGGTCAGCCCAACTGTACCGCCCAAGGAATTCGTTTGATTAAAGGGCAAAGCGCTGGAGCCTTCCGTCCACGGCCAGTCGGCGCCAAGCAATGTATTCTGTGCCCACTGGCTGCGCGCGGTAATGGTGTCGTAGAAAATGCCGTAACCGGCGCGCAAGACTGTGTTCGGACGAAATTCCCAGGCGACGCCGACGCGGGGGCCGACATTGTCCGAAACGGGGCGAGCCGAGGCAGGATGGTTCTCGAAGGCTAGATTGCTAAATGTATTATAGACTTGGCCGCTGTTGGGAACCGTAACGGTGAAGTTGGGGTTGGAGCTGGAAAGCCCGCCGGGTACGCACGGATTCACAAACGGAGTGGTGCAGGCATTGATGGCGGAAGCTGGCTCGCCAATAATCCATTGCTGTGAAAATAGATTGATGGCGTTGAAGGGCCGCCCATCGGGACCTATTATGCTGGCTTGAGGCACGTAGTCGTACCGCAGACCGAGACTGAGAGTAAGTTTTTGTTTTACCCGCCAGTCGTCCTGCAGGTAGCCCGCCCATGTGGGCATACTGAGATAAACCAAAGCATTTGCAGGCGTCTGAACCTGGAAACTGGTCGGCAAGCCCAGCAAAGTAGAGGCCAGGTTGTTGCCTTGCTGCGCTTGGGATTTCAGGCCGGAGCTGGTTTGGTTGGCGCTGAAGTCCAACTCCATAAAATTGTTGTATTGATAACGATTCGTATAGGTATATTGGAAACCGGCCTTCAGGGTGTGTGTGCCTTTGATCCAAGTAAGGCTGGCGTCGGCATTGGCCACGGGGTTTCCGCGACGGTTCGCAGCTTGGCTGCCAATCGTCGCCCCATCAACGCCGGTCATAAAGAACCCTTGCGTAGGCGCGATGCCTGTGAAGCCGGCGTCTGTTTCCGGTTTGAAACCGACTGGTGGCAGGCCCGCATTTTGGTAGAAGCTGTAAGGCTTGAGCATCGCGCCGGCGCGAGCGTCAAGAATCAGATTTGGGCGGAACAGGTGATCCCAGGCGCCGCCGAAATTGTACGCGTGATAGGTCTGCGGGTTGCTGGAGATAGTGCCGGCGATCGGAGCGGTGTCCTGGACCCACATTTGACTGAGCCGGAAAAAAACCGTGTCGCGAGTACCGAAGTTTTGGTCGATTCGAATCTGCCAGCTGTTCATGTCGTCTGTATGCTGACGGCTGTCGAGGAAATTACTGTTTTGCACTCCGAGAATCGCCGAGAAATTCGGCTGCTGAAAATAAGCCTGCGCAAGTTCCAGCATCTGCTGATTGACCAGCGCGGCCGGAATAATGTTGCAGGCCACGCCGACGGGTTGCGTGCCATACGAAGTCCCAGGGGTCGTGATGATGGGCTCTGGAGTCATCGGCGTATATCCTGAACCCGTGTAGGGATTACCGGAACCGGTTCCCGGCACACATTGGAAAGGAGTGGTCCCGCCCGGAGAGTAGGGGTTGTAGAGTTGGTTCGCTTGGAAGGCCCCGCTGGCGTTCTTGAAGAGCTGCAGAGAACCTGTGAAATCGAGATTGCCGTTAAGACCGGGAGCGGTGCCCAATTCCGAGGCAGTGGGCACTGTCGCAAAGGAATTCGTTGGCTGACTAAAGCGCCAGCCATCGTACGCCGCGTAGAAAAAAGTCTTGTTCTTGAAGACTGGCCCGCCGACCGCTCCGCCAAATTCGTTTTGACTGTAGTGCGCCGGAGAGGCCGGAGTAGCGGACGTTGGTCCGCCGGGCTGACCGAAGCCGGCGCAGCGCGCGACGGAGTTGCAGAAGTCACTGAAGGGATTGCGGGCGTCGAACACGTTGCTTCGCGCGAAGTCCCAGGCGGAGCCATGAAATTGATTCGTGCCGGATTTAGTGGCCACGTTGACCACGCCCCCCAACGTGCCGCCATATTCAGCCGCGTCATTTTGCGACTGTACCTTAAATTCTTCGAGCGTATCGAGGATCGGAAGCACGCCGTATACCGCTCCACGAATGTCCGTGTTCTGAATTCCGTCCAGATAGAAGAAATTCTCGCGGTTTTCCTGCCCGTTCACCGAAGGTTTGTAAAAGCTGGTTCCGGGGATTGCCGTGATGCCTGCGTCGGTGGCACTGATCCCCGAACCTTGCGCGGTGGAAATCGGAGTAATTCCGGGAGTCAAAATCAGCAATTGCGTAAAATTGCGACCGTTCAGCGGCAGGTCCTTGAGAGGCCGCTCGTCAATCACCGTGCCTAACTCGCTCGTCGACTTCTGAATGAGGCTGCCCGCAGCTGCGCTGACGGTGACGGATTCCGTGGCCACCCCGACCTCGAGAGTGAGATTTTCCGTGAACGTCTGGTTCACATTCAAATCAAATGGCGAGAGTTCGAGTTTCTTGAAGCCATTTTTTTCTACGGTGAGAACGTAAGTGCCAGGCAAAACGTTGACGAACACAAATGTTCCGCTGGAGGTCGTGGTCTTTTCGCTTGCCACTTTGGTGCTTTGATTTGAGAGCTTGATCGTGGCACCTTGAATAACGCCGCCGGTGCTGTCCGTCACCGTCCCCGTTACCGAGCCAGTGGCGTTTTGTGCGCGTGAGGAAGCTGCGCTGGAAAGTGAAACGATTCCCAAAATTGCCAAGATTCTTAACATCTTCGCTAATCGCATACGTACCCCCTACGCATGAATCTCAATTTGCCCTGACGATCCCCGGTCCGCCGCCCTTGAGTCGGGCTGTCCCCCAGTGACAGAAAGGCCGACCTTGGGTGGTGTTGCATCACAAATCTGGTTTGGCTTTTATCAGCAACCAGAAGTAAATTCAATATTAAAAATTGGTATTTCAAATAATAAAATATGCTGTCTCAGAATGTGGGATACTGCATGGGCGGCCCAACTGTTGCTCAAACCAGCCGGCAGAGTTTCTTGACAAGGAGAAGCCACACCATGATCCGAGCACGCCAGTCAAAATCCGCGCCCGTCGGCGTGGTCCGGAAAGTTTTGCGAGTGCTTGAGGTGCTGGACAGTTCCTCGACGGGAATGCAGTTGCGCGAGATTGCCGAACAAACTGGCATAAACAAGAGCACCGCGTACCGGTTTTTGGCGCACCTCGAGAGCGAGGGCTATCTTTTTCGCGACGACAGCGGGGCCTATGTGGTCGGGCCCAAGTTGGCGCGCTTGGGCGCCGGCGTTTCCTACCACGCCATGCTCCGGAAAGTTAGCCGCCCAGTATTGGCCTCGCTTCTCAAAGCCACGCGGGAAACGGTAAATCTCGGAGTAATGGACGGCCACGATGTGCTTTACCTCGATGTTCTGGAGAGCCCGCACACATTTCGCATGGTTTCGCAGCCAGGGCTTCATCGGCCGCTAAACAGCACGGCTCTTGGTAAAGCGATGCTGGCGTTCTTGGCGGAAGAACAACGCGAGGAGATCTTGCCCACTCTCACCTTTGCCTCGCTTACTCCGCGCACGATTTCAAATCTGCCCCGCTTGAGAAGAGAACTCACGCGCACAGCCCAACAGGGCTTTGCAATCGACGACCAGGAAGCCGATCTCGGAGCGCGCTGCGTGGCCGCGCCGATTCTTGATGAAAGCGGCAAGGTGGCCGGCGCCATCAGCGTTTCTGGACCGGTTACGCGCATCAGCCGGGAGAAAGTGCAAATTTATGCGCTTGCCGTTAAACGCGGCGCACGCATGATTTCTGAACGGCTGGATCATTCGTGCTCGCGCGCCGATTTGTGATGCGCTGACCCGAATCATGTCAAATGTCCATTTAGACGCGGCAGGGCGTCCTATGGGCGATCAGGGGCGGACGCGGACGGCTTTCTCTGAAGCGGACGCGGCGAACGACAGAGGCTTAACGGATTTAGATAAGTCGCCTCCGTCTAAAGTGATTCCCTGGCTCGCGGCGCCCTCGACAGCGAGGAACACGTCGGCGGGGCTGAGGAGTCTGGCGGCGGTAATCAAAATGTCCGTGGATTCGATGAAGCGCAATGCGGATTTGGCTTGCTTGTTGCTTTGAACGCTGAGGGCATTCATTACGGCATCCGACACATGGTCGAGCACGATCCCGGGGCGTAGATCGGGTTGTTCGGCTTCGAAGCGAACGTTGTTCAGAGATAGGCCTCGGACTTTGCGGGCATAGAGGCCAAAAGCGGGAGGCGTGCCGATTTCGAAATATTCACCTGCGACTTGCGGGACTTCGCGTTGCGCTTCGTCGGCAGTTCCTCCGCCACTGTAGGTCACGTGCACGTCGCTAAGCACAACACCCTCGAGAAACCAATCGCCCACACAGTTGAGAACAATGCACTGGCGTGTTTCGCCCGGGCGGTAACCAGACTTGAAAGGCATGTCGGGAAACTGCTGGCCCTCCGACACCACGTGTGCGCGCAGGCCTTTGAACATAATGTTGCGCACGAATCCGTTGCCAGGCGCTTCGGACGGAGTATCTCCGCCCCGGGCATTGGGAGCCAGGTCAATTGAGATGGGGCCGGTGACATCCTGCAGGATCAAATTCGAGAAAAGGACGTTTTGGACCTGCGAATCGCGGCCGAAGTGCATTTTGATGGGGCAACCGAAGGTTTCGTAGACCACGCAGTTGGAGATGACGATGTTTTCCGGATTGCCGCCGCCGAAACGGAAGACGGACCACCGAGTGCTGAAAGTGCTGTTGGTAATGGTCACATTTCTGCAACTGCCGAAGAGCGCGCAAGCGTCGTCCTGAGACTGCACATCGCAATCACTAACATGAACGTGTTCACAGCTAATGAAATGAAAGCCATCGTTGTTGCCGTTGACCCGGTTGTGGATTCGAAGGCCGCGCATCCAGACGAAATCACTCTGAATGACGCGGACGGAATGAAAGGCACTGGCCACGAGGAGAAGATCGCGGACGCGAAGATTCTTGCAGCGATAGAAAAGCAGATGATAGGGACGCTGGCTGCCGCCTCGTCCAGAGGGTGGAGGAACGCCATGGCTAGGGCTACGAAATTGAGCGCCCTGGCCGTCAATCGTTCCGGGGCCTTCCACGCTGACGTTTTCCGCGTTCACTGCAAAGAGCAGGCCGACATTGCCGTCGCGGAGAGTGGCGTCACCAGTGAGCGGAATGGCATCAGCGGCGCTGTATTGTTTTCCGTCGGCACTGCCAAGCAGTTTGCCTTGCGCGGCAATGTGCAACGTCACGTTGCTTTTCAACTCGACTGTGCCGATAACAAAGACGCCTGCAGGGACTAGCACTATGCCTCCCTGGTCCCGGTTACACGCGTCGATTGCGGCTTGAAGCGCCATTGTGTCCAGAGTTTTCCCGTCGCCTCTGGCTCCAAAGTCGCGGACATTGTAGATGCGCGCACCGAGTGCGTTGTCTGGGCCGCCAGCAGTCGGGCGCCCTTCCGCGGATGAAACGGAATTCCACTCCAATCCTGAACCAACAGCGGCCGCAGATAAGAGACCTAGCCAATTACGGCGTGATAAAGGGCGCTCACTACTCTTCGAGACTCGAGAATTATCGGGAGTGCTGGAAGAAGTCATAGATTCCTGCCTGAGGTAACCTAATTTCTCTACAAGCTGCTGTGAAATCGTGAGGGAGGGCAGAATCGGAACCTCTCAAAGTCGCCTAGTTCCCTTCCTTGCAGACGCGGTTGGTCAGCGTGCCAATTTTCTCGATCACAACGCTGACTTCGTCGCCTTCCGCGAGCCAGCGCGGCGGCTTGCTCGCCATGGCCACTCCTTGTGGCGTTCCCGTAAAAATGGCCGTGCCCGCCAAAAGAGTCGTGCCGCGACTCAGAAACTCGATGAGTGTGGGTATGTCGAAGATCATGTCACTGGTCAGGGAGTCTTGCATGACCATACCGTTCAAGATTGTTTGAATGCGGAGAGCGCCAGGATCCGGCAAGCTGTCCGGTGTGACGAGGCAAGGACCGAGCGGCGCGAAAGTGTCGAAGCTCTTGCCCCGGCACCACTGGCTGCCGCCCCACTTTAGCTGCCAGTCGCGTGCGCTGATATCGTTGCCGCAGGTATAACCCGCAACGTAATCAAGGGCCCGCTCGCGCTTTGCATTCTTGCAAGTCTTTCCGATAACGACTACCAGCTCGCACTCATAGTCCACTTCGGTGCTGTAAGCATTCGCGGGGAGTATCACTGGGCCTCCAGAACGTTGCACCGAGTTCACGCCCTTAGCGAAGACAACTGGAAACTCGGAAGGCGTGGCGCCTACTTCTTTCGCGTGCTGCCGGTAATTCTGCCCGATGCACCAGATGGCTGGCGGCGCCACCGGCGCCAGAAGTTCCGCTACTCGGGCAGGATCTTTCGTGACGGTAAAACCGTCAAACATGTCGCCCTCAATGCGCAACCGCGAACCGTCGGGCTCCTCGCCGCCATAGTGAATCTTTCCTTGTGGATCGGCATACCGAATAATTTTCATGGTCTGTCAGCAGTTGCTCCGAAGTGATTTCACGGACCGGTCCATACTGTACATCAACTCGGAAGAAGTGCGTGGAGGCAAATTTCAAGTATTTCAGTATATGAACTTTATGCTTTGCACCTTGAAATGGACTTGCGGCACGCACGAGCTTGTTCGTATGATGCGCAAGAGCAGGGAAGAATACGCGTCCGATTCGTTTCCGCAGTGCGCCGAGTCGATGGAGAGTTGAATTCTCGAACGATGTCCAAACAAATTCATCACTTTGATCGTCGCAGGTTCCTTCAAATTGGAGGGGCTGGTATTGCCGGGCTTGCAACCCCGCGAATCTCTAGCATTGCGTCAGCAAGCCTCACCAACACAGAGCGGCAACGTCCCCCGCGCCCCGTGTTCCTCAAGTCGTCCAAGGTGGAGTTGCTTCTGGATTCCGGAGACGGTTTGCCATATGAGTATCGATCGTTTCCCGGAAACCAGATCTTCCACGGCGAGGACCTTGGCCAACCTATAACGGCGACCGTTTGTCAGCTGCAAGAGTGGAAGTTCTCCAACGTACCCATGACCGCGTCCGCTGTGAAGGCATCTGTAAATCGCGCCGATTTTACGTTCAAAGTGAAGGACCATCAACAGCTCGCCGTAACTTTTGTCGTTCGTTATGCACTAGAGGAAGCGGTTGTACACATTACTCTCGAGGATGTAAGAGAACAGACTGGCTTTGAGCTGATTGATGTGGCTCTGCCAAGGCTGGTGACTCTTCGAGAGGAAGACGGGGAAGTTTGGCTGGCACACGGTGATGATAGTGGCAGCTTTGTTCGGCTTCAGGATGCAAATCCTGGCGAACTTCCTCCCAACACATTTTGGGGAAACGTGATGGCTAGTTTGCCGGTAGTAATGATCGGCACAGAGAAGGCTCTATGCGTTCAGGAAACCAGTGCATTTATGGACAGCACGCTTCTCTCCGTTACAGGCGACGCTGGCCATCGCAGTGTCGCTATTGGCACTATTCAAAACTATCGCGTCAACGGAAGCCTCTGCTACAACATGAACACCGGCCCCGGTACGCCGAGAAATTGCGGCACTCCGAAGACACCAAATTTGCTAATCGGACAGAAGTCAGCGTGCCGCCTGGATTTTGTTGTTCCGCCCGCGGGAAAGACTACCGTCGATTGGTTGGATGGTGCGCGTCTCGTGCGCTGGCGCATGCCCGCGATTGCGACGCACTATTACGACGGAAAATTTATCTATGGCATTCGCTGTGATGAGCCGAAATTCGAAAAGCCCGCGGCTACATTCGAGCAATGCGCGCAAATCGTTGGGGAAATCGCGTCCTTAACAGATCGCTCTCCGCAGGTGGCGCATCTTTGGGGCTGGCAGTACCACGGCAAGGACACCGGCTATCCTGCCGTCGCCGAAGTCAATCCGCGCGTTGGTGGCCTCGAAGGACTCCGAAAATTACTTGCCGAAGGTCCGCTTCATAATTGCGACATCACCCTTTCCGACAACTACGATGATGCCTACCGCAGCAGTCCTGCGTGGGATCCAGCAATCATTGCTCGCCGCCCGGACGGCGAACTTTGGCGCAGTCGCAATTGGACTGGGGAAGACTCATATGTCATCGGCCTGGCAAAGTACATGGAAGGACCCGGTCTTGAACGCGTTCGCTACACCTGCCAGCAATACGCGCTCCGCGAAACCATCCACGTCGATGTGCTTTCCTATTTCACGATTCGCAACGATTGGGACCCACAAAAACCCGCAAGCGGCATCAAAAACCTGTTCGACGGACGTTACAGGGTCATCGACGAGTTCCGCAAATATGGCCTCGACGTCAGCTCCGAAGCCATGCGCTACGCCGCGATCGGCAAGATCAGTTTCTTTTGGCACATCTCCCCTCAGAAGCCATGCCCCTTTGGAGGCAAGTCGATACCGCTACAACCAATGATTTATCGGAAAAGTGCGGTTTGGGGTGAAGGAGGCGACCACGGCAGCCTGCTTGACCGCATCATGAACACGTTTTTCTACAATGGTTGCATGCACCTGATCTTAAAAGAAGATACCGATTGGAAGGACATCGCCGATCTCTATTACTTGAACCTGGTGCCCTGGTTCAAAATCATGAATCGCAACATAGACTCGTTCGAACGCCGCGGCGACCGCACCATCATCGGCCTTGAGGGAAACTCCCGCATCGAGCAGGATTGGTCGGCCAAAACCTATTCCGTAATCGTCGATGGCATAGAAATCTCCCGTGATCTGGCGACGTACTGTCAACTCGATCGAGACCGGGTCGCATTCTATTCCCAATCGGAACGCGACCTTGCCGCGCCATTGCCAGCAGGGTGGGCGGCCGAGCAAGTCGCAGCTATCGCTATTTCTCCTTCAGGTGCAGAGATTGCACGGTTAGACGCCGGTGACGGGCTTATCCGCCTTCATGTGCCTGCACGGCAGCCGATACTTGTTTTCCGCGATGGCCCCGCTGCAAAAAAGAGACTTCTGCAAAATGCGGAGCGCAACTGAAACGCATTTTACGAAACTATCTTAGTCTTGATCCGGAAGATAAGAACAAAAAGACAGGCTCTTGGAAGCCCCATATTTGTCTCATCGAGTGGATTGGCGATCTTCTATCTCGCCCACCAGCGAGGGATGGAAAACCGAGGTGGTGGACTGAGAATCAGGGTACGCTGTGCATTCGAAGAGATCTGGACACCTTAATTTACTTCGCATGTTTCATTCAGCACCTAATGCGCAAATAATGTGATTTCCCAACTTTGCGCGATTCCCGCAGCAAATGTAATGTCTTTTGACTTGAGGATCAGGTGCAAGGGAATTGGTCCACGATCGCCTCGGCCCAGCGCGTCGTTGCCAGTGGCATAAGCCGAAATTTTTAGAGGCCAGTCGGAATGTTTAACTTGGACATCCAAAGTTGTGTCGTCAGAGCTAAGTCGATCGATACGTTGGTCGTGAAGCTCCAGTGTCTCAAGATGGTTGTTCCGGCTTGGAACCGCTAGCCAAAGCCGGCGAATCTTCAGCGGCCTCACGGCCGTCAGCCTCTCTGTTCGGTGAAGGCGATCTCCTTCGAGCGACCAGGTCACTTCTGACACGATTTCGGGATCCATAGTTTCTCCAGCTTTTGAGCCAGGGACAACCCAATGCCTCCAGATCGCGGTAACGCTCATTCCGTCCGCAGCGGGCTTAATCTCGTCCGCGCCATCCACGGGCGCTATGGTCTCTCCGTTTTCCAATTCGAGAAAGGAAACCATGCAGGGGTAGATCTGCTCTACGGGCGCGGCGTACCCGGGAAATCCGTCGGGCGCGGGTTCATAGTCCGAGGTGGCGGCTTTCGGCCCCATCACGAACGGCAAAGCGAATTGAATTTTTCCATGGCGGACAACCCAAACTCCGAATATGCGGCCCGCACCGTTTCGAAAATATTGGAAACGTGCGACGTCGGGGAGCGTAGGTTCAGGAGCAAAGCTCTTCACCCCTTCTCTTTCCAGCGCTTTCATGAACGTTTCATCAGCACTGATCACCTTTCCCAAAAAAGTCGTGGTCTGCTGCCATTCGCGTTCCTTCGTGATGTAGCTATAGTCGCCCCACCCGAATGCAAATATAGACAATAGGTGCGTCTGATTGTTGAAGTCGTGCCGCAGCCAGATCCAAGCCGCATAGTATGCCGATGCAAGCTGGGGAAGAGGCGCGGGACGAAATTCCGGATGCTGCCCGAGAAACGCAGCAATCTCCATCGTATCCATGTAGCTGATGGCGCCGAGGCTCCGGCCCCACGAATAACCGTAGCCGTCCGGCGCTAGCAAATCCCACCAAAGTTGCATCTGCACTTTCAGCGATGGCGTAAGAGCCTTCACGATGTCTTCGCGACCCGCGAGCTTCGCCGCGTCATAGAGCGCTCGCGCGTACTCATTCGAGTACCGATCGTAACGGCCCGTCGGAAGCGCATCGTCGGCAAAGAACGCGCCGTCCGTGAATTGTTTTGCCGCTTGATTCAACAAGTCGTCGAGCGACGGGCGATCGTGATTTAGTCCGAGTTCATAATCAATCGCCGCGATGCGTGCCGCCACGCCAAAATAATTCTGCGGGAGATGGATCAGTTGGTGTGTCTGTGCGTCATAGAATCGACCGGGGTCCAACAACTCGCGGTATGCTTTTTGTTCCTCAGGAGATAACCCTTGCCACAAGACGTTTTGACTTAAGTCCTTCCCGAAACTTTCCAACGCCATAGCTGCATAAAGCTGTGCCCAAGTTTTTCCTCCGCGGCTCAATTCGATCTGTGCCATTTCTCCGATCATCTTCGGAACGTCGTGGCCGGCAATCGTTTGCGTTCCGGCAAATTCGGAATATGCTGCGAGAGTCCGCATGAACGTTCCCCATGAAAATTCCCCAGTTGTCAGCGCGCCAACCACGCGTTCCGGCGGTGGCTCAAGTGTTTTGATATCCGTGACGTGCGCCGTTACCTCTGTCTCCAGAAAAGTCCGGATCTGCTGGCTCAGTTCGGAGGTTTCGACTTGCGAGTTGCGCGTCACTGATTGTGCGGACGCGCTGGAACACAAAAAAAAGAGTCCGGTGAAGGTCAGAACAAGTTTCCGAGTGACCGGTAATCGATCATTTCGTCGTGACGATTGTTTGTACACCGTGCTGGTCACGGTTTAATTCCTCCAGCCTCGCGCCCTTGTAGAAAGAGAAATGGTTCAATCCTTTCCGTTATCTGGGGATCTATCTTTTTCGCTAGTTCAAAATAGCGAGGAACGCCAAATTTTACGGAGGCAAGAACTAGAAGTGGCGAGATCTCCTGCGTTTTGAATTCCACGACTTGCTCGTACGGCCACTTTTGCTCACCGCTGACAAACGGAATCAAGGATTCGAGAGCGCTGCGGAGGCTCGATCGATCTCTGCTTGGATAATCCCACAGGTTGAAACCCATATTTTCCCCGAGAAGGGCCAGCTCAAAAAGACCGGTCAGGCTCGTCGTGCTATATCCAAGAGCTTTGGTGCGAGCTAACTCGAGAGGTTGGCGACCGTCCGCCTTGATCTGAATCGCAATGCGCTTTTTTGGAACAGCATGCAAAATCCTCTGCCCAACATCCGTCTCTCTGGTAAAAAAGTGCGAGCGACACAACTTGCACGTCATAGTAGGTTCCATGATTATTTTTCGCCGCCGCCTCTTTCCGGCCGTTCTTGGATTGGAGCATCCAATCGAGAAATCGAACGCACCAAGCCTGCATGCCCTTTTGGTCTTCGACTGTCCACGACCTGGCGCTTTGAAGCAGCCCGATCGTGTCCAGCAGCCTGTAGACGAATCGGGTGTCAATGAGCCCAATCCCACGACCCTGCACGCGGCCCGGAATTCCCTGGCCAAAATCCAAATTGGGATTCATCCTCGTCTGAGGATCGAGGTAGCACACTCGGAGCAGTTGCTCGGCTTTCGCGGCGTACCGCTCGTTATCGAACAAATAATAAGCAAGCGTCAATGCCTGAGTCACTGACATCAGCTTCTGAATGTTTTTGTGATCCGGCAGCGATTCGGTTTCCGGGTTGGTTTCGCCGTCTCGCCGAATATATGGGAGACCGCCAGGTTTGGAGGGATCCGGCCACCAATACGGCCCCACGCTCATGTAGTCGTGTTTGTTCCCGCTTGGCGGCGTCACGCCCTTGTCCATCACCGAAAGCGGCTGCTGCCCTAGAGCTTCTTCCGCGGCTTGTTTCAGCTTAATTAGCGCAGGGAATTCAGAGATTCGGCCGGCACCCTCTTTTCGCAATTGAACCAGGGCGTCAGCCGGCAGCGAAAACAGTCGCGGCTTTTTCACGCCAGGTGCGGCGTTCCCGGATGTTGGTTGCGGAAAACTAAAACCGGCGCTTAGACACGCCAGTGCGAAGCAGAATGCTGCCCGCAGCAACCAGTTAGGTGAAGTTGCTCGTGCCATAAGTTCAGCGAGTTGGGGCACTCTTCTCGTGCGGATGGTCTTCTAACCACAACAAATCTTCCAACAGGTAGTATTGCCCGTAGATCAGCATCGAATCATGCGGCCGAACGCTGCTTCCATGGCGCAAGACGCCCGGCGGCGTATGATCGTCATCTCCGACCGGAGTCAGGTAATTGTCGATCAGCGAATGGACGATTCGCTCGCCCGCTTCTCGGTAGCGCACGGCTTGCGCCGAATGCGCCGTAAGTGTAGATAGGCGAAACAGTCCGCCGGCAATAATCGCGGCCGCGGAAGTGTCGCGATTCCGAAAGTGAACGCCTTCGTCGTCGAAGTCATACCACGGTACCGAATCATTTGGCAGATTATCGAGCGCATAATCCGCGACTCGCTGCGCCGTAGCAAGAAAAACGGGTTCGCGCGTCTCCCCGTAAGCCACGGAAAAACCATACAGCGCCCAGCCAAGCCCGCGCGACCAAGTCGTGTCCGGCCCGTAGCCCTGATGCGTGTGCTTGAAAACCCACTCGCCCGGAGCAGCGTTGTTTTCGAGCTTGAGGCCCCTGTCGCCCCCGACGCCGCCATGCAGTTCGAAAGTCTGCGGACTGTTCCCCGGATTGTAGTGCACAGATTGAAATACGGATCCATCCGGGCGCACGAACCATTCCGCCGTCCTCATCGCGTGCTTTTTTCCAAGCTCTTGCCACTTTTCATCGCCGCTCTTGTCGCTCGCCCACCAAAGCAATTGCAAATTCATCATCGTGTCGACGATCGTGTCGTCTCCGCCGACATTCCACGATGCAACCAACTGCGTCTTTGGATTAAATAGTTCTTCCAGGCGTTCGGCTCCGCGCATCGCACTTTCTTTCAGCTTGTCGTCGTGTGTCAGATCGTATCCGAGCGCCGCTGAGTAATAATTCAAGAAACCCGCGTCGTGATTTTCGTGCGCTTCCTGCCCGATCAGTTTCGAGCCCCAAAGCTCCGCCCACGTCCGGTACTTCTCATCATGCGTTGTGGCATACAACCGCCAAAGTTCGCCGACCCAAAAACTTCCTGTCCAGCGATATCCCTCCTGTTTTTGCCATTCTCCAGAATTATTGTTGGCCTCGGTGAAAAACCCCAGTCCGGTGTTTGAGCTGAGGGATTCCGGTGAGCCACCCAGAATCAGCTCCCACGTCGTGGCCGTGCGATCGATACTCTGGCGCAAGAGTCCGATGGCTTGCTCTATCGTTTTCGATCCATGCCGAACCAAAGTATCTGCGGGCGCCGGCTCGGGGTTCGCTGAGGTAGAAAGAATTCGCAGGGTGGCCGGCATCTCTATCCGCCCCGCTTCGTCTCGAACTGCATCCAGGAATTGGTCACGATGCGTGATTCCTGTCGAGGGCAACACGAAAGATGGCGCCACTTCCTGATCCGTCCCGTCCCAGAAGCCGATTTTTCGGTTCGATCCCTCCTGGTCCCACGCCGCCATCGCATACCACGCCGCTTCACCTTTCTTCAAATGAAATTCCAAGAGATGATTCTTGGCATCGTCGACAAATTTTGTTCCAGGTGCATCGGTGAGCACTGCAAGCCCGAGATTCTGATCTCGAAGCTCCTCTGTTGCCTTCGCTCCAGGCGCAAGCACCTGCTGTCCCCACGTCGCAATCCAAGTCACCGGCGAACCCTTGATCGAGTTCACGGGAGTAATTCCAACTTTGACCGAAAGTCCAGTCACGAACGAAAAGTCATCGCCGCAATCCGCCGAAATTGCCTGCTCGAATCCCCGCTCACCCGCCCACTGCGTAATTCGCGATTGCAAATGAATGAGCTCACCTGCGACGTTCCACCCGTCGTACTCCAGTTCCACAATTGACCGCACCGGCCCGCTCGCCAAAATTCTCGACTTCCGGTCCTTCACATCTGCTACTTTTACGAGCTTCCCATCCACCATCCCAGCAACCGCGCCAATCCCGATCGAATCACCCACCTCGAAAATGTCGCGCCCTTCGGGAGACTCGTCGTGATAAACGTAATCCGGCGCCGCATACATGCCGAGTTGCAACGTCGGGCGGCGCTTTCCGTAGATGTCGATGGCGTTTCTCGGATCAAAATAAATCCGAAACGCCACCGGTTCCGACTCCCATCCCAACCCTTCGATTTTGCGGCTAAAGATTGCCGCCGTTCTTTGTTTGTAATCGCTCCGCAGTCGCCAAACACGGTCCTCATCGCCATAAGAAATAGTCACCACGCGAGTCTGCTTCGGCCCGAGGTCAATCTGAAACGCCAGCTCATCCGCCTTCCGGTCGCCATCAAGATCGTCAGCTTGCGAGGGGAGTTCCTCGGTTTGCTCGACGGCTGCGTCTTCTTCCAGCGTGCTTGCGTCGCTTGCCGTCACGATTACTGCACCAGGCTTGAAGTCTGGCGCCACTTTCCGAATTTCCGCGATGGGGACAACAATGTCCGCGGCGCTTCTTGGCGTCGAACTCGGGTTCGTAACGGCGACTTTGACATTTTTGATCTGCTGTCCGCCCAAAGCCGGTCCAGCGAAAAAAATTGGAAGCAGACAAAGCATCCGAAGATAAACTGCGTCCATTGAGTTTTGATTTCGTTGACGAACAAAAATCATTGCACCAAGAAATCGGCTCAAGAGATGTAGTCCTCCCGGAGCGGCGTAAACACATCAATCACCAGCGAATCTTCGACAGCCGATGCGCCATGCTCCACCCCACCACGCACCACAAATGTATCCCCCGTGCGAGCGTCAAACATTTTTCCCTGGCAAGTGACTTCGAGATGCCCACGCACGACATACACAATTTGCTCGTGCGGATGGCTGTGTACCGTTCCGACCCAGCCCTTCACCATTTTATGTTCCGCGAGAAATAGTTTGTCGTTGTAAGCGAGCACGCGCCGCTTCAATCCAGGTTCCGGCGCAAATTCCTTCCCATCCTGGTGTGCTACAAATACCAGCTCCGGATAACTCGATGTTTGTGTTCCCATTGGTCCTCTCCAACGTGCTCACGCCGCTCAGCGGCCCAACCAACCGCCGTCCACTGCCAGCACATGCCCGTGGACATAATCGCTCGCGGAAGAGCATAGAAATATCACAGCCCCTGCGATATCACTCGGCTCGCCCCATCGCCCCGCGGGAATCCTGTCCAAAATCTGCCGGCTGCGCACGGGATCGTTTCGCAAAGCCGTAGTGTTGTCCGTCACCATGTATCCTGGCGCGATCGCGTTTACGTTGATGCCCTTACCGGCCCACTCATTTGCTAATGCTTTCGTAAGTTGCGCCACGCCGCCCTTTGCCGCCGCGTACGCGGGCACAAGGATTCCGCCTTGAAAGGAGAGCAGGGAGGCAATGTTCACGATTTTTCCGCCTGTGCCTCGCCCCAGCATGTGCCGAGCAGCAAGCTGCGACAGGCGGAAAACAGCCGTCAAGTTCACTGCGATCAGCTCGTCCCAGAAATCCATGGAATATTCCGCAGCGGGGGCTCTTCGAATTATTCCCGCATTGTTCACCAGAATATCGATCGACCCAAATTCCGAAATGGTCTTGTCGATCAGCACTTCCACGGATTTCGAATCTGCCAAATCTGCTGAACAGTAAAAGGTCTTGCCTGCCGCTGCATGAATCTCGTCACAAGCCGGGCCCGGATTCGCGTCCCTCCCATGGCACCCGACGTTAGCTCCAGCTTTTGCCAGCGCCACCGCTATCGCCGCGCCCAGCCCTCGATGTGAGCCCGTGACCAGCGCATTTTTTCCGCTCACCCCAAATGTTGCAGCGTTCATCGGCCCTCTTCAGTCTCTGCGGATCAATGAATCGTTTACTTGCGGCCCACTTCCAGCCCTGATCCGCCTTGCTGAAATCCCGGCTGAATATTCACCACGCCAAACTGCCGGTCCTTCACTTCGCGATGCGCCGCCATCGCCCACAAAAATGCAATCCGATGGCCAGGCACCGAAACGTTCGGATGATACCCGCTCGGCATTAACACGGCATCTCCATCGCGCACTGCCGTAATCAATTCCGGATGCTCCGTATCGTTATACACGAGCTGAATACCATAAGCCGGCTCAGGCATGTCGAAGTACACATAAATTTCCTCGAGCATCTTCGCATGCTCATGCGGCGGCCAGCTCGTCCAGTTGCCAGGATCGGAGTGAGTGAACCCGGCGATCAAACGACCCGCCTCCACATTTTTCGCGATAATCATGTTTAACGCTCGCGAAGAGCCCGGCCCTCCAGCAGTAAACTTCATCCCCGGATCCTTCGAAACCTCCGAATAGCGCACCATCTTCAGCGGATACCGATTGTCTACATCCGACGAAAACTCTGCGATATCCACTTCGCTTTTAGTCGACACCTCAATCTTCGAGTCCCGCGGAATATAAATCGCATCATACTTCCCGAGCTCGAACCCTTTTCCCTCCGTTCGCACCGTCGCACCGCCAGACAAAACAATCAGCCCTGTTTCCCGATTTCCATTGTCGAAAGCCAGTCTCGGGACGGAAGCATTCAACCGGATCCTCCCGTAAGCCAAATGTCGCATCGTGCTGTTCTCCGGCGTGACCGAAAGGTGACGCCCGGTCTGCGCATTCGTTTGTCGAAACACCATCTTGTCAATATCAACTTTAGCTTGCGTAGTCATCAGCGAATTCCTTTCACAATATAAATGAATGCAGCCTCTCGGAATTCTCCGCGTTTGTCATGTTCCTCAATGGTCCTGCGCTTCAGACTCAGAAGAATTGGCGCTCCTCGCGCAACTCGGTTCAATGTGATTACTCGTTGGAGGCGTTTTTCGGTGGGCTCGCGGCAGCCGCCACGTCTTCGGCACGCGGAGTCACTGCCGGCATCGAGCCCCGCCTTTCGTCTAGAAAGTCAGCCGCAAGCCAAGCTGCAATTCTCGCATCGTTCCGGCGCTGCTGATGACTCCAAATGTGGCAGTCCCAAGAGTAGTGCCAGGATTGTTCAAGTTCGCGATATTGAAGACGTTTAGAGCCTCCGCGCGCAGTTGGAGCTTCATGCTCTCGCGGATCGGGAAATCACGAGACACGGCCAAATCCCATTGATAGAAGCCCGGGCCGTAAAGCGAATTCCGCCCGACGTTGCCGTCCTGGCCATTCGGGCCAATGCCCACGGTCCCAAGTGGGCAAATGTTTTTCGTACCGCCATTGTTGTCACAGAACGCCGCCGTGTTAAACCACTCCGCGGTGCTGCGATTCGGCACGCCAGTAACACTGCCCGGCAGGCGAATTGGCCGGTCATTTCCAGAGATGCCGTCAAAGTTGTAGTCGCTGCCGCTGGTAATCGTAAATGGTAGCCCACTGTGCGCGCTGATAATGGGAGAAATGCTCCAGCCGTTCGCTACGCTCCGCGCGAACACCGAGTTACCATGATAGTAGTTAAGCAGCCATACCGCCGAGATCACTGCTGAATGCCGCATATCGTAATCAGAAGGCCCGCGCTCCTCCGCCAAATCCAGATAGTCCTGAGGAATCTGTCCTGTGCCCGTCGGATTCGGCGTATTGTTGTCCAGTTCCACACTATCGAAGCTTTTGCTGTACGTGTAATAGCCCCGCAACATGAAGTTTGCTCCGAGTTTTTCGGAGAACGTCACTTGAAGTGCGTTATAGCTCGCAGTCTGATTAGACTGGTCTTGAAAGACTTGGCCAAATGCGCTATTGGTCACGCCCAGGTTCGAATTATCAATTGGACGCCGCACGTTCACATTGCTCGAAGTTGGCTTAAGAGTTCCGACGCTATATAGGGGATAATTCAAATCAACTGCGAAGGGCAGGTCATGGCTCAGTGAACCTACATACGCAATGCCTAAATTTAATCCATGCCCGAATTGGTGTTGTATGGACAAGTTTGTTTCATAGCTATAGGGCCACTGAAAGTTTGGCGCAACGCCCAGAATGTTGCCGCCCGCAACCCATGCTCCGCAAGTCGGATTCGGATAAGGGAAGGGGATGGCAGCTGCTCCCCCGCAGCTATACCCGTTGTATGGATTCGTAAGCGTTGCGTAGGTTCCGGCTGCTTTTCCGCTCGAAAACAGGTTTGGCCAGGTGCTCAAGCGGATGCTGAATGGCTCGAAGTTGGAAGTCTGGTTCCAATCGTTGCCTCCCATCAATCCGTAAAACACTCCGAACCCTGCACGCACTGCCGTCTTCCCGTTCCCCGTGGGATCCCACGCGAGACCGATTCGCGGCTGGACATGGCGCCACCGCACCGGAATGATTCCTCTCGCCACGCCTGGATCGCCGATGAATAATTGCCCGACAGGTGCGTCCGGCTGAACCGTTGATTGCACGCCAGGAATAAACGTCGACGCCAACTTGTTCGCATCGGTCGGCGGAGTCTGCACATCCCACCGGACACCGAGATTTAATGTCAGCCGCGACGTGATGCGAAAATCATCCTGAGCAAACAACGCGAAGTAATTGCTGTTTGTATATGGAGTGACCGGCGCATCCTGTTCCTGCGAGCTCTGCAGGCCCAGCTCAAAGTCTGCAAGATTGTTGCCCGTGAATTTGCTCCCGCCTGCGAACGTAAAAACTCCCCAGTTGTCGAGCAGCACCTGCTGCTCGTCATTGTCATTCCCGATCTCGCCGCCGAATTGGAAGGCGTGACGGCCTTTCGTCAAACTGAACACATCCCGGAAATTGGTTAGGTTAGAGCCGGTCTTCGGACCAGCGATCGCGTTGCTTAGGGAAAAGTAGCCTGTCACGCCTACACTGGGATGAGAGGGCGTGCCCTGGATCGCAAAATAAGGCGCGGAACATGGCACGCTCTGATAGAAGGGCGACGACGTAGCACAGGCGCTCGTCGTTATATCGCTTAGCGAGACTGCGGGCAAATCTGTCCGGCCGCCGAAGTTCCGCGTATAACTCAGCCATCCCTGGTTGATCTTGGTTGCTGAAACTGTCCATGTGTGGCTCAAATTGATGTTCTGTTGCCGCCAGGCATACGCTTCCGTTCCCCAACCCGGCAGGTTGCCTTGGGGCGCCACCGTGAAGCCTTCGTTGATGAAGTAACTTCCCTCGATCATCTGATTTGGAGTCAGTTGCACGGTGATCTTGCCAAGCCCCTCGTCGTAATTGTTTGGCGTCGGCGCTACAAGCCCCTGCCACATATCCTCCCGCCCCGTCGCAGCGTCCATTTCATTCGCCAGAGGCACATAGTTCGCCAGGATGCTCAGCGCTGTCGGATCGAGCATATTCGTCGGGATCTGATTGTTGGTGAATGCGGGCGCCCCGCCTCCGATCGGGTCCTTGATCGTGAAGGGCTTGCTGTTGTTCCCAGTTCCCATGAGGTCCGAAGAAAAGTCCCCGCCTCGTTCTCCCGCTCCCGGTGCCGAGCCCACGCATTCCGATGCCGAAACCGAAGCACCGCAATCGCTGTACGGCACGACGATGTTATTCTTGAAATTCGGAGTAATCTGGCGCAATCCGTCGTACGACGCAAAATAAAATATCTTGCTCTTCTTGATTGGGCCCCCTACCGTCCCGCCGAATTGATTCCGATGGAACGCCGGCGTCGTCCCGCTCTCTCCCCACGGATTCGCGTTCAGTATGGTATTGCGGACGAACTCGAATGCCGATCCATGGATCTCGTTCGTCCCCGATTTCGTAATTACGTTGACGACCGTCCCCTTCGTCCGCCCATACACCGCGTTAAAGCTGTTGGTCTGAACCCGAAACTCCTGAATGGCATCCGGGCTGGGAATCGCATTCCCGGTTTCGCGCACTCCCGTCATGTTCAGGCCGCCATCCAGATAATACGATGTCGAACCCAGTCCTCCATCCGCTCCGCCATTCATAAACGTAAGCTGTTGTTGTATTCCCAGAGTCGTTTGGTCCATCGTCTGGTATTGAAAACCCGGCGTCAGCTCCAGCAGTTGGTAGACGTCGCGGCCTATGAGCGGCAAGTTAACAATCTGTTCGTTTTCGACCGTTGTTCCGACTTCTGAGGTAGATGTGTTTACTGCTGGAGGCGCGGCATTGACGGTTACCGATTCGGTGATACTCCCGATGTCCAACCTCGCGTCCAGCGTGGCCGTCTCGTTCAAAGTCAAAACAATTCCTGTCTGCGTGAATTTTTTGAACCCCTTCTCGGTCACCACTAAGGTGTAGGGCCCAACCGGCAGGAAATCAAATCGGTATTGCCCTTGCGAATTCGCCGTGACCGTCCGCGTCAAATTCGTGTCCGTGTTCGTGATGGTCGCCTGCGCATTCGGGACCGCGGCCCCCGTGCTATCTGTGACAGTCCCAACCACCGTTGCAGTTGTGATCTGCGCCAGCAGACGGCCCGAAGACAAAACGCCAAGCAAGCAAAACAAAATTACGGTTCCACATTTTCCACGCATCGGCTTCTCCTCTTCCGCGCAGCGCACCTCTGCGCGCCCTTCCCAAGCCTGTCCTTCCATGAACAGCCACCGTCCGCCTTACCGGAGCGGCGTACCACAATATGAGACGACATCCCACTTCCAAAAAAACAACAAAAAAATCCCGGCTTTCGCCGGGTCCTACGCTCCCACCTAATTCGCTGCGCTACTCACTAACTCTGCCGCTGCCCCCTGATACCCCAACTCGGCAGAAAGCTTTCCCGCTGCTTCCATCAACGCTCGTCCTACCTGCGGAACTCTCTCTTTAGTCATCCGGAATGCCGGCCCAGATACGCTCATCGCTGCCGCCAGCTTTCCCGAATGCGACCGCACCGCCGCTCCAATGCAACGCAGTCCCACCTCTTTCTCCTCGTCATCGATGGCGTAGCCCCTTTGACGCACCGCCTTCAACTCCGCCTTCAGCTCCGTTGCCGTGGTGATCGTGTTTGGCGTAATCGCCTTCAATCCCCATCGCTGCACGATTTTGCTCACCTCTACATCGGAAAGCTCCGCCAGCATCGCCTTACCCACTGCCGTGCAATATGCCGGCGCCCGGCTTCCCACGGTGCACGCCGTCCGCACGCTCTGCTGCGATTCCACCTTCTCCACGTAAAAAACCTGCCCCTCGTCCAATATGCAAAAGAAAACAGTCTCGCCAAATTCGTCCTGTAGTCTGTCCAAATAAGGCCGCGCCCGCCCCCGCAGATCCAGTCCGTCAATCGCCCGCGATCCCAACTCGTAGAGCCGCAACCCCAATCGATATCGCCCCGTTTCTGGGTGCTTCACGACCAGCCGGTGTTGCTCCAGCACCATCATCAGCCGGTGCACAGTGCTCTTATGCAGACCCAAGGCAGGGCACAATGCCGCCAAACTGCAGTCGCTCGAGCTCTTTGCCAAGATCGCCAAAGCCGCCAAGGCCCGGTCCAGTACCTGCACTTTATAAGGCGAATCCTGCGTCTTAGATTGCGGCACGCGTGCCATATTATGGAATCAAACTTCATTGTCAAGCAAAAAAATTGATTCTCAGCATCGAGGCATCCACTTCAATTTGCCGCAGCAGGTTCACGATCTGCTCCGGCTTGTACCTCCTCATGGGCATGACCGGTTCTCCTCCAGGTGAATTCTCTCTCACTTCACCTGGTACAAAAATCCCCGGTCAGCTCAATGGACCGATAAGCTCAGTCAGTTTTTCACATGATGGGTCAATGTTGGCCGCTGGCACATTGCATGCGACCACGAATTGGAATCTCAAGTCTCGCAGTTCATTCAGGGTTCAGGGAGCCTTTGCCGCCGTGACGGGCGTGGCGTGGAGCCCAGATGATAAATGGATTGCAATTGGACGGTCCCAGGAATTCCTTCAACTCCGCCCTATTTCAGGAGATACTTTGCTAAATCTTGCAAAAAGGGTAGCACGTCGTTCCCTAACGGACTCCGAATGCAAACATTACTTTGGGGGAAAGCCATGCTCTTCATTTCAATAAGCAACCAACTCTCTCTTGTAACGGACATCTGCGTGCCCGCAGCTCGCGACTGAATTAGTCTGCGACTCTGACACGCTCATACTCGCGGGGCTCATGCTTGGGAACAACTTGGGAACAAACATTGCCGAATATCGTGCAAAACGATGATGCATGACATAGGAAAATGCTAGACGAACCAACAACTTAGCCTTTCAGCTCTTGCCTTGGGCGCAGGAGGTCCCGAGTTCAAATCTCGGCGCCCCGACCAGTTAATCCTTTATTTTCAATGAACTATTCTCGGCATATTTGCGCCGGAGCCCGGACTTGGGTCCAATTTCGGTCCAAATGCAAGTCTCTCCACGCTTTCCACTGAGCGACGCTGCTCTTCAGGAATCGCGTGCAAGTAAATTTCGCGCGTAATTTCCGATGCGGAGGGCTCCGACAGCGCCTGTATTGTTCCTATTGGAGTGCCTACGCTATCAAGCGTCGTCGCTTGGCCACCAGCAAGGGAGCAGGAGATGGGCTTCAACATCGCGGAGCGCCTTTCGATCTCGAGTTCAGCCAGCGGTGAATAATGAGGACCGGGGCCGGTGACCAGCATGTGGTCGATCACTGTCGGGAGTCCGTCGTTAGAATATTTTGAGTTGATCGAAGTTGGTGGCGTCGAAGGCCGCGCTGCTTAGAGTGCCGAGTTTGCGTGACGCGTGATCCAGGCGTTCCGCGTTTCGTGCCGCCAGAATCAGCTTGACTCCTTCAGCGCGCGCCGGGCCGTTTCGAATCCGATGCCGGCGCTGCCGTCGATCACGACGACAGCTTGTCCGATCTATCCCGGTTCGGGATAGATCGGAGATATGCCTGTTGAGGTGGTCATGATTCCGCCGTTCAGTAGCCCAGAATCGGGGTTGGCGTAAGAAGGCCGCCTGCTCGATAAGCAGGAGTAATCGCAGACACTCATCGCTATTCTTTCTGTCCCGCAGGGGACGCCTTCACGACGCCATGCTTGTTCCAACCGTGGAAGCGCGACATGTCACCCGCATTCCATGCCTCGCGGAGTCCAGGAGCGCTCAGATCCCAGTCTGGGCGGATTTCACTCGTCACGGCGCGCAGGTCGTGCCATAGATCGACGACAGACGGGCGCCCCCAGAACCAGTAGCCGTTGTAAATACTGTAGATCACGAGGCCCGGCTTGAGCACGAGCGTATGCGGGATCATCGGATTATGCTCGGGGTCGGTGTACTCCTGGATGTCGAGATCCTTCTGAACCCTTCGGTCGGGGTCCGAAAGGAATGTCCACGTTGCTCCGACAGACGCACGGAATTCCTGCAGAGTATGATGATCGTCGGTCGCGATCGTGGCGATCTGAGTGTACGCCACCGCAATCTTGGGATAAAACGCGCCTAGTTCCAGATGCTGTTGATGCTCCTTTGGGCAATAATGGCCGCGCGCAAGGGTGAGGATTAGCGGATCGTCGCCCTGTAGCTCGCTGAGCTTGCGCAGTTTAGCCGTGTGATCGGGCAGTTCGTAGTCGGGGAAAATGGCTCCGGGCACAATGTCAGAACGCACGATTGAATTCCTCCCGTTTCTCTCAAAGATCCAGCATGACACCCACGTGTGGCTGGGAACAGCATACGAGCGCGTTGCTTGGAGCGGGCCTCTCGAGCGGCTCGGGGTTATAGACTATCGAGCCGCCAATCAATCCAGTTATGCAGGTATGGCAGACTCCAGTTCGGCACGACCATCTGACCGGAACATCGCACGCTTCCGCCAGTTCAAGCAAGCTGCCGAATTTCGGATCCCAAGCGACGGTAATTCCGCTACGCGCGAATGAGACTGGAGGGCCAGATCCGGGCGGTCCTTGTGGCAGATGAGGAGTGTGACCAACTTGCGCCATACCAGGGGTAATAGCCTCGAGTGAACCGAAGATTTCCGTGTGCGCACTCTCGGTGAGCACACCCCAGTTTCGCAAGCCATCGCGCATGTTCCGCAAGAATGAAGCCGGGCCGCACAGATAGAAGTCACTATCCCGTGACACTCCGATTCTCTCCAGCAGAGCTGCGTCAATGTGCCCGGGAGCATCAAAGTCTGCCCCGACTTGGTCGATCGCAGCGGGCCTGCTGTACACGATATATCCTCGTCCGCGAGAGAGTTGTTTCAGTAAAGATCGCGATTCTTCTGCAAATGGATGGTCGGCGCCATTGCGCGTTCCATAGATCCACCAGATCTCTCGTTGCGATTTCTCGGCAGCGAGTGTGTGCAGCATCGACATCACGGGCGTTGCGCCCACTCCAGCGCTCAGGAGAACCACCGGACTCCGGCTGGGATGCAGAGTAAAGCTTCCGCGCGGCGCACTAACATCCAATAGATCGCCTTCTCGCGCACGGTTGCACAGAAATGAACTTCCAATCCCATTCGATTCGATTTTGACGCTGATGCGGAAATGATCGGCTGCGGGCAGATCAGACAACGAATAGCTGCGAAGAACCGGCGGTTTGTCCGGGTCGAGATGCAAGCGCAAAACAACAAATTGACCCGCCTGGAAAACAGGAAGAGGCTGCCCATCCATTGGCTTCAGAACGAGGGAAGTTACGCTATCGCTTTCCTTATTAATATTCGCGACTCGCATCCGTCGAAAGCCGGGCCATGCGGGCGCTTGTTCCTCACGTGCGAGGCCCGGATTCCCCTCCGCAGTTTTGGAGCTCAAGTCTTGTTGGAGCCTTGCTCGGAACGAACTCTGCCAACCCTGACTAAGTGCAGGAATTTGCAGCGCGCGTTCCAGTTGCTCGCTGGAATGTCCTGGTAAATAGAGGAGGGCGTCAGCCTCGGCCACACTGATCCGCTCTGGACCTTTGGTGATCTTTACAATGTCGTCCCCCGCCCCAACTTCTCCTTCCTGCAACACGCGAAAGTAGAACCCTGGTCTGTGATGTGCTACGAGCAGGGCTGCCATCCGAGGTTCATTCATGCGAATGCCGACGCGGTAGCACGTCACGCGTGGCTGCGTTACTTCAAATTCAGCGCCACCGATGCGATACCGATCGCCGATGCAGACTTCGTTGTCAGGAAGTCCCTCAACGGTGAAGTTTTCTCCGAACTGACCGAAGCTAAAATCACTCCGGCCCAGAACGCGCTCCCAGTAATTATACGAATCCATCTGATAGACAAATACGGCGCGGTGCTCCCCACCGTGACCGGCGAGATCGGCTTGCGCATCACCATCGAGATTGAGCTTGCGCGCCATTCGCCGTCCGGTGACCGGCGATTTCCAGACTGCAGTTCGTACAGTTTTGTCGTTCCACGTCACGTCGCGCGGAAGACCTACATTTACTGAAAGCAATTTGGGCATTCATACCTCGTCGAAGTCCAGCGCCCGGCTAGAATCCCTTTATTTTCGCGCGTCGGGCCAGCTTCTGCGCAGCCAACTTCCAAGAAACCGGCTCAATTTGCTTCAGTCCGTCACCTCAGAAACTTGCCGGCGAGCCAGTAATCAACACTGAACTTTCCCGGACCAGAACTGAGCAGCCAGGCAAAGAAAAGGACGTACAGGACTTCCGGAAGGTATAGGAAATCGTCGAGCCATTTAATAGGGGAGAGTCCTTTAGGCATCGTGGAAAGCGCTTCAGTCAGAGTGGCAACGATCATATCGATCAATAAAGCCACATCAGCCACGCTCGAAAGAAACCCCACGGTCAACAAGGATCCGGCAACGAACTCGAGGCCCGACACGAAATAAGCCATCTGGCGGGGAAACGGAACTTTAGACTTAATGAGTGTGTCGTAAACGGGTTTAGTCCCGCCGGCGACAAACAATTTGTTTGCGCCGGAGATGGCGAAGAACAGCCCGATCGCAACGCGTACCAGCAGGATGGCATATTGTTCAAACTCACTGCTACCTAGCAGCGCAGAATGCACGAACCATTTCCAATCCATCTCTCATCCCTCCATCTGTTTCGGCCTCGAGATTATGTGTCCATCCGTTCGACCAATTGAGCGCGCGATGCGGGAGCCGGGAACGGATCCGCAAAGTACTGTGTTTCCCGCGCAACTTTGTCGCCTTTGAACTCCATGATGCTGACGGTGTAAGACGGTTTGCCGTCATAAGTCAGGATGAATTCGCTGACCCAAAGATCACCGTCGCCAATGATTCGCCGGACAGAAAAGCGCTTTTTGTTCGGTTGACTGGCGCGTTGGTTTTGTATGTTGCGTCGACCGCGCGTTCGCTCGCCTGACTGCGGGTATTCCAACACGGCGTCCTCGTGATAGATGCGGTGCTCCGTTTCAAAATCGTTAGCATCAGAGGCCGCCCAATGCTGATCCAGAGCCGCACGGATCTCTTGATCTCGCCTTTCACAGGACTGTTCCTTCTTTTGTGGATCGTTCATCTTGAGCCTTCCAATCGATTTGTATGAGACTCCCGCCTTTACTTCCGCGTGCCGAAGACCTCGTGTAACACTACATTGAGTTCATCGAGTACTTGGGCGCAGGCACTTGTGAAACTTGAGCCATGCATGATGGGAAATCGCCTTGGCCGCCGTCATCAATAACAACGACGAACAGATGTGATCGCCAACTCAAGCAGAAGCGTGGGCGGCTCTCTCCTCAAGTAGCTGCTTGAGCCGCGGACGTGGATATGACTAGCCCGAGTTTTTGTACCAGTTTCAATGAGAGAGTCTACATCACTTGATTGGAATTACTGGAAGGAAGCAAGCGCCTCAGGCAAATCGTCATAAGTCGAGAAGAGATTTAGCACTCCGACCATTTTGAGAGTTTGAACCGTAAATTTGGAAGGCTTGAGGAGCCGGATAGCGCCGCCGCTCTTTTTCGCGGTGGTCAGATATCGAACGAGTACGCCTATGCCGCTCGAATCAATGGTAGGAACTTCTTCCAAGTCGAGAACTATCTTGTTGTGGGACAGGCGAAGCAGGTCCCCGACGGTGGCGTTGAAATCGTCGAGGCCCGGACCCATGCAGAATCTGCCAGTCAACTTTACAATGTGGACTCCATTATCGGCGCTGGTCTCGATGTTCAAAGAGAAGTCTCCTTCACGAATTTGTGTGGGCCGAGCGTCTCTAGGACCCGATTGATGGTGTTGTCGCAACTCCCCATGTGGATATATTTGCAGGGCGCAAACTGCAGCCGGGGGATACCTTCGCAAAACGCAGTTCTGAAATGGGAGCATGGTCCAAGCGTTCGAGGTGATTCCCGGCCCCGAACCAGATTCTGACTTCAACTCTCACTTGTTCTTTGCGCTGGCGTTCGGAACGAATCGATATCCTATACCTCGGACCGTCATCAAATAGCGGGGTTTGGAAGGTTCCGGCTCGATGTAGCGGCGCAAACGCACGATGAAATTATCGATCGCGCGCGTGTCCGTGTCCTCATGGAGGTTCCACACTTCCTGCAGGAGCTGTTTGCGAGAAACCGGCCTGCCACTATTCTGAATCAGGCAGCGAAGCAGGTCCGTCTCCATCATGGTCAGCGGAATAATCTGCCCGCCAACGCGCAATTGCAAGTTCTGGAAATCCACGACCTTGTTGTCGAAGCGAAATATTTCTGGCGAAGGTTCGTTTGTGCTCGGCTGTGGGGCTTCGGGCGGAGCTAGCTTGGCCGAGCTCATCCATTTTTTGCGGCGCAGCAGACTAGTGATTCGTGCGATGAGGATGGCAAGGTTGAATGGTTTTGGAAGGTAATCGTCAGCTCCCGATTCAAAACCCTTCAGAACATCTTCCGGCCGGCCACGCGCGGTCAGCATGAGGAGCGGAGTGTAGTTCTGTGCTTTTCGCAGTTCGCGCGCGACGAGAAAACCGTCCTTGCCTGGAAGCATCACGTCAAGCACAAGGGCATCAAAGCTTTCGTGGTCTTTCAAAAGCCGCCTCAGTGCCTCCTCTCCTTTGTCAGTGATCTGCACGGTATGGCCTTCTGCCTCGAGATTGAAACGGAGCCCCTCTGCGAGATGGGTTTCGTCCTCGACAATCAGTATGCGGCTCATGCGTGGTATACCCTTGGCAGCTTGATCGTGAATGTGCTGCCCCGTCCTACTCCTTCGCTCTCCGCAAAAGCATCCCCGCCATATCGGCGGGCAATCGATCGGACGATAAAGAGACCGAGCCCAGTGCCCTTCACCTTGTCCGTCTTGGAATTTGATGCCCGGTAGAAGCGTTTGAAGATTCGTTTTACCTCGTTCCGCGGGATACCAATCCCACGGTCGTGCACGCGCAGCAGGACGGTATCGAGATCGGGCGTGAGCAGCTCCACAGCGATATCTTTCCTGTCTCCCGAATACTTTATCGCGTTGTCGAGCAGATTAATCACCGCTGTGCGAAGTTCTTCCGGATTTCCAAGGACAATAATTTCGTCCGTCGAGCTCGCGCCGAGAGAAAGTGCTTCTGGCGCCAAGTTCTGACGGAGACGGGCGAGCTCGACCACTTCTCGCACGATTGTCGAGAAACGGACCTCCTGCCAGTTCTTTCGTGCGGTGCCATGCCGGACCTCGCCGGCTTTAAGCACTTGTTCGACCGTGCCAAGCAGGCGATCCGTGTCTTCCAGCATTATGCGATAGAACTCGCGACGCTTGGCTTCTTCCAGGTTGCGGCTCGTCAGAGTCTCCAGGTACAGCCTGATGGACGCGATAGGGGTTTTCAGCTCATGAGTCACTGCATTCAGGAAACTGTCCTGCTGCTCATTCCGCCGGATTTCCCGGACAAGGAAAATTGTGTTGACCACCATGCCCGCAATTAGCAACCCAAAGAAAATGATCCCCAGCACAAGCGGCACAACCTGCCGCCAGTGGAAGATGATCCAACTGACATTGAGCACCACCGCCAGGGCAACGAGGCATGACCCCAGCACGATGAAGAAAACAATCGCTTTGGTGCGGCGTGTGATGCGCATGAAGGGGTAGTTTACGCCAGCCCCCGCTCTACGCCATACCAGAAGCAGCGGGTTATTGAGTGTCGAGTTTCCCGATGCTGAACAGTTTCACGGTTCGCTGCGAAATGGTTCAGTCGCCGCTGGGGATGGCTAGCTGAGCGGCCGGGCGAGAAACCTCGGCAGAAGATATTCGATGCCGATCATCGGCTCGACCAATCGGTGCGAGCTTGTGTTTCTTGATATCGTGGGCGAGGCCAAGCGCCTGCAATGCACAAATCCCGTACCAGTTCATGTCGATTTCGTACCAGGCGATCCCATGACGGGCGGACTGCGGGACGGCGTGATGGTTATTGTGCCAGCCTTCGCCGAATGTCAGGAGGGCGACCCAAAGGCTGTTCTTCGAAGTGTCGTCCGTGAGGAAGCGCCGCGAGCCCCACATGTGTGTGGCTGAGTTAACGAGCCAAGTGGCATGCAGACCAACGACGGTACGCAAGAAGATTCCCCATAAAAGGCAGGACCAGCCCCCAATCACGAAAATTCCAATTCCCAGCATTGTGAGAGGCACCCAATGCAATTTGGTGATCCAAACGTGAAACTTGTCCTTCCGAAGGTCAGGAACATACGGAAGCAATTCCTTCGCGTTGCTGTGCATTGCTTGCCCGGTCAGGATCCAACCCATGTGCGCCCACAGACCGCCGTCGCGCGGCGAATGAGGATCGCCTTCTTTGTCAGTATTCTGATGGTGAACTCGGTGCGTTGCTACCCAAGCGATCGGTCCACCCTCAAGCGCCAGAGTGCCGCAGATAGTCAGAAAATACTCCATCCACCTGGGTGTTTTGTACCCGCGGTGTGTGAGCAAGCGATGGTAACCCATCCCGATGCCGAGGCTTCCGGAAACCCACCAGAGAAATGTCGCCAGTGCGAGAGCTTTCCAGGTAAAGAAAAACAATGCGGCGATAGCGCCGATATGAAATGCAAACATGAAAAAGGATGTCGTCCAGTTCACGGGTTGAGAAAAAGTTTTGTCGCGGTCTATGAGGCTCATGATTCTCAAATTAACATGCGCGGCGCCGGGCTTCTGTAATAGTTGTGTAATCGTCCCGATTCCAGTGTCCAAAAAATCGCGGCAAAATTCCTAAGATGGCGCTCATGTTGTGCGTCAAACCTGTACCGATGGCCAGTCTACTTTTGTTCCCGCAACTGGATTTCGCCACGGTTTGCTTCACTTTTCACGAACACTTGCCCTTCGAAGTCAGGCGCTCTTGCAAGGGCTGGTCGCTCGAAGGAGAAATTTCTGGAGACCAGTAGGCGGAACACGGCAACTGCGGGCTGGCAGAACTGCGCCAGAAACCCAAATGTATGTTAAGAAGATTCCAGCTATCGCGTCTTACATTGTAGGAAAGCCGAGGAGGCGTACTTGGCGGCCGCGATAGAAAATATTATGGTTACGCAAGCAGCGCCAGAGCTTGATGATCTGTTCAGAGCACACCACTCGCACGTTCTCAAGGCTGCCTATCGCATTACGGGCAGCATGGCGGATGCGGAAGACGTGGCGCAGTCCGTTTTTCTTCGGCTCGCACGTGGAACGCTCGACCACGGCCGTATCTCCAATCTTCAGAGTTACTTACACAGGTCGGCGGTCAATGCAGCCCTGGATCTGATACGCGCCAGGGGACACCGCGAAACCGTCCCGGTGGAAACAGCCGAGAATTTTCAATCCCACCCTGGTCTTTCGCCCGAACGCATGCATTCCTCCTCGGAACTGAAACAACTTCTGAGACGGGAGCTGGCCCAATTGAATCCCCGCGCCGCCGAAATGTTTTCCCTCCGCTATCTCGAAGGCTTCGATAATCCCGAAATTGCCGAGGTGATGAATACCTCCCAGGCCGTTGTCGCGGTCACTTTGCATCGCGCACGTATGCGGCTCAAGAAGAGCCTTCGCGGTTTTAGAAAAGGTGCATCATGAGATCTTTTCGATCGAAGCAAGACGCGTATCTTGAACAAGCCATCTCCGAACTGCGCGATGATCAGCCCGACGCCAGGACTCTCTCTGCATCCGCCGAACGCGTGTGGCAGAAGCTGCAAGTGGCCCAGGGCGAGGACAGCGCAGCCGATGTTCTTCAGTCCATTCGTGGCTGCGAGGATATTCGCGCTTTGTTGCCGGCGTTTCATCAGAGAGAATTGCCTCCTGCTCGCGCTCTCCTCGTGGAAGATCACCTGCGTGAATGCGTTTCGTGCCGATCCTATGAGCATGGACGCGGAATGGAAGGCGCAGCGAACGTCCACTGGAAGATCGAAACAACTCCGCGCGGCTTTCAGTGGAGCTTTGCGAAACTGGCTGTCTACGCTTCAGCGGCAGCTTTATTGATTGCGCTCGTGTGGACCGGACGCATTTGGTACTTCGCCGGGCCTCCTGGGAATCGCGCACGCATTGATTCCATTGAGGGCCACGCCTTCCGCATCGGTCCATACGGCGAACGTGCAATAAAGCTCGGAGACGAAATCGCCGAAGGTGAGTTCATCCGTACCGCGGCCGATTCCCATGCCAAAGTCCGGCTCTTTGATGGCTCCGAAGTCGAAATGAATCAGCGAGCGGAATTGGCGGTCAGCGCCAGCCGCCGCGACACCACCATTCATCTCGATCAGGGCAGCATCATTGTGCAAGCCGCGAAACGGCATACCGGCCATCTTTACGTCAGCGCGCCGGACTGCACAGTATCTGTCACGGGCACTGTATTCTCCGTGAACTCCGGCACCAAAGGCTCGCGTGTGGCCGTGATCGAGGGAGAAGTCCGCGTCAAGCATGCCGGAAAGCTGTCCATTCTGCATTCGGGTGATGAAGTGGCGACAACGCAGAGCGTTGGACTTGTCCCCGTCCGCGAGGAAATTGCATGGAGCAGCGATCTAAATCATCAATTGGCTCTGCTGACGGAATTTTCAAAGCTCGGGAAAAAATTAGAGGAAATCCAGACTCCTGGACCGCGATATGCGAGCAAGATTCTTCCTCTGCTTCCTACTGACACCGTTTTGTATATCGGTATCCCCAATCTGGGCGATGCACTTCAGCAGGCGAATCAAATCTTTCAGCAGCAGTTGTCGCAAAGCAAAGTTCTGCAGGATTGGTGGAACAAGAGCGGTAATTCCAATCAACATCCGACTCCCCAAGAGCTGATCGAGAAAATCCAGAGCATGAGCAAGTACTTGGGCGACGAAGTCGTGATCACCTGCCGTGGAGACTCGAGCGCAATGGATGGCGGACCCCTTCTCCTGGCGGAGATTCGGCAGCCTGGCTTGAAAGATTTCTTGCAGAACCAGCTCGCCGACACACTGTCGAACCCGCAGCACGCTTCGGACGTGCACGTCGTGGATTCTCAATCGTTCTCATCGCTTGCCACCGGCCTGCGCGGAATGATTATGCTCGTTCGTCCGGACATGCTCATCATTGGTGGAAACGCCGCTTCGGTTCAGGAAATGAGTGCACAGCTCGACGCCGGTGCGACCGCTTTCGCTGGAACCGATTTTGGCCAGCGAATCGCCAACGTTTACACTCATGGCGCCGAAACTCTTGTAGCAGCCAATCTCGGCCAGATTCTGACCGCGACTCACACCCAGCCGCAGGATTCCAACGCGCTGCGGAATAGCGGCTTCAATGACTTAAAGTATTTAATCGCCACTCGCGGCGAATCCTCCAATCAGACCGACAACCGGATAACTCTTGAATTCAGCGGACCGCGGCATGGCATCGCCTCCTGGCTGGCCGCTCCTTCTCCGATGGGTTCGCTGGACTATGTTTCTGCGAACGCCGGCGCGGCCGTCTCATTCGTTGCAAAGCAGCCGGCGCTCATGATGGACGACCTCTTCAGTATCTTTGGCGCCTCGGATCCCAATTTCAGCCAGGGACTGTCGCGCGCGAACGCAGAACTGGGCCTGGACATTCGCAACGACCTGGCGAGCGCGCTCGGCGGAGAAATGACTTTCGCGCTCGACGGCCCCGTGCTTCCCACGCCTTCCTGGAAAGCGATTATCGAGGTCAATAACTCCGGGGGTTTGCAGCTCGCCATTGAAAAGCTGGTGCAGAGTTACAACCGCGAAGCGCAACAATCCAAACGGCCCGGCATGACCCTGAATCAGAGCCAGGACAGCGGGCGCACTTTCTATACCATTCAATTGCAAGGCGCAGGCCTCTCAACCGAGTACGACTACACCTTCGCGGACGGCTACATGATTCTTGCTCCCTCTCGAGCACTTCTGCTTGCCGCTCTGCAAACGCACGACACCGGGACGTCTCTGGCTCGCTCCTCATCGTTTCAGACTCTCTTGCCCAGCGACGACCACGCCAACTTCTCAGCAATGCTTTATCAAAATCTTGGGCCGATTTTGAAACCGCTCGCCTCACAGCTCAATTCGGAGCAGTTGGCTCTTATTCAGCAACTGGCGTCCGATGCCAAACCAAGCGTATTCTGTGCGTACGGCGCGAGCGATCGCATCGAAATCGCCGGCAGCGGCAAGCTCTTTGATTTGAACCCTGGCGTTATGACGTTGTTTCACCTTCTGGGTGGCTCGGAACATGGAACTTCGCATACTGCAAATCCGTAATGATTCCTAGATGACCCACCCAACCATTGAGCTAGACGGGCTCGAAGTGCAGCTCGGCGGCCGCACGATTCTTCATGGTTTAACTGGCCTTCTGAAGAGTCGTGCCATCGGTCTGCTCGGACCCAACGGCGCCGGCAAGTCCACGCTCATCAATACCCTGTTGGGATTTCACCATCCTTCCAAAGGAAGCGCTCGGGTGCTCGGGCGTGACTCTCTAACGAACGGCAAAGCGCTTCGATCGCTTGTCGGCTATATGCCCGAAAACGATGCTTTCATTTCAAAAATGTCCGGCGTGCGGTTCGTTCGCTACATGGCGGAAATTTCCGGCCTTCCGCCAGAGCAAGCTTTGGAGCGTGCTCACGAAGCTTTCGTCTACGTTGGATTGGGCGAAGCGCGCTACCGCCCGGTAGGGACTTACTCTCTCGGCATGAAACAATTGGCGAAGCTGGCTCAGGCTATCGCCCATGGCCCAAAAGTTCTCATTTTGGACGAGCCGACGAACGGCATGGATCCGCC